>Ga0209291_1000375_pt1 | contig 42820 bp, 34 predicted proteins | sample GOMGulsemesocosm_FD_184633 | JGI IMG/M metagenome (GOLD analysis project Ga0209291, IMG submission 184633) | Methane-oxidizing microbial communities from mesocosms in the Gulf of Mexico - GOM9B Gulf of Mexico (SPAdes) (version 2) | ecosystem: Environmental > Aquatic > Marine > Cold seeps...
CTTTTGATTCGGCGATTGATACTGTTTTCTTATGTTCAATCAATAGTGGAATCGCTTTACTCAATGCTTTTTCTACAGCACGGGTAATGATATCTTCAAGTTCATCAGGGGTTAAATGAATCGACTTGTTTTTTTTAGATAATTTCGCTGCGACACGCTGTGACTTTTTAGCTATTCTGTTCTGTGAAACCTTAGATATAGCACCAAAAACACGTACTAATTCAATAGTATCAACTTGTGGCCTACCCAACGTATCAACCACCACTACTAACTTACCGCTAGCTATGTATCGCTGAATTGTTCTTCGTGACTTATTTACCAGTAATGCGCTATCAGTGATGTTGTGAATAGCCATATACACCTTTAAAATTATTATCTTACTGTGACATATTAGAGGCTTTGATAAGGAAATAGTCAATAAAAAAAAAGAAAGTGAACACTACTTTGTCGTACTATTTGATCTCATCAGTCAGTTGTTGAGTCTTGCTGCGCCAACTGTTGTTGATATTGTTTTGGCGTACAGCGGTAGCTTTCTTTAAAGCAACGACCAAAATAGGTTTGTGATGAGAAACCGACATCTAAAGCAATACGACCAATTTGTGCACCGCTGGTGAGTAATTCTCGTGCTTTTTTCAAACGGAATTCTTTGATAAAGTTATTAGGCGTAGTACCTAATATGACTTTGATTTTTCGTTGTAACTGCCTTTCACTCATGGCGAGTTCGTTGGCCAGTAAGGATATATCTAGCTCTGGTTCGGTGTAATGTTTAGCAATGAGCGCTTCAAGTTTATGTAAAAACTTATCCTCAAGACTGCTCTGTGCAATCGGCTCTTGTGTAAGCTTGGCAACATTCTGCTGACTAGTGATTTTACGGTCAGCCTTTTGCTCTGCTCTTTGTTCATCATTAAATTTTTGTAGATAGGATTTTTGTAGCTGCTGCCTATTAATAATTAAATTTTGAATTCTCGTTAACAGTTCGTACTGGTTAAAAGGTTTACTTAAATACTCATCGGCATTGAGGTTTAACCCTTGTAATCGACTCTCAAGATCAGACCTTGCGGTAAGTAATATCACTGGAATATGCGCAGTCATTTCGTCTTGCTTTAACTGGGTTAGTACTTCAAAGCCATCAATGCCTGTTAACATTAAATCACAGACAATAAGATCAGGGATATACTCTTGCGCTAATTGCAGACCTAGTTCACCACTACCAGCAAGAATACAATGATGTTGCTGCTCAATAACCTGTTTAATATGGCTTTGCATATCAAGATTGTCTTCAATAACTAACACCACTTGCTGTGAATGATTGTTTTGAATGTTCGTGACTGAGCGCTGTTCAGTGAGTAATGATGTCACTTCGTTTTCTGTGATACTCATTGATACCTCAGTCTCAACCTCATTTGCTGCCGCAAGTGGTATTGAAAGACTAAACTTACTTCCGTGACCATGTTCACTTACCAAGCTGATACGCCAGCCATGTGCCTTAACTAGCTCATTAACTAAAGATAAACCAATACCAACACCAAAAGTTGCTTGGTTTTTCACGTCGTCGGCACGTTGAAAACGCTCAAAGATTTTATCTTGAGAGTCCTTACTAATACCGATGCCTGAGTCGATAACATCTAAAATAATAGTGTCTTGTTCAGCATAAGCATTTACTTGCACAGAGCCATCTTTAGGTGTGTACTTTATCGCGTTAGCCAGTAAGTTAAATATGATTTTTTCAAAAGCTTGCCCGTCGCAATCTAGCCACAAATCGTCAGGAATATGACTAGTAAAGGTTAAATGATTTTGTGATGCTAAACGAGAAAATGAATCAAGAGGCATCGTCATTAATGTTTGTAGTCGGTATGTACTCAGCGATAATTGAGGGTTGTCACTTAATCGTGAAAGCTCTAATAGCTGCTCAACCATACGTACTAACCGTAACCCATTACGCTTGGCGGTAGTTAACTCTTCACTTTCAAGCTCATCTGTTGTTTTGGTTATGTATCTGTCGATAATGCCATTGATGATGGTGAGTGGCGTTCTAAATTCATGTGAAATATTGGCAATAAATTTATCTTTTAATTCCAGCGCTTGCTGCTCCGCATGTTTTCTTGCGGATAAGTTAATGAAGGTGATAACAATAAGTGGCTGTTTCGCACGATCTGCCCATTGTAACTCTGCTTGTGCTGGGAATTCTCTGCCATCTGAACGCAGTGACAGGCACTCTACTGATATACCTGAGCCTTTACGTTGCAATGAGTAAACATTACTTTGAAAATCAAAAAAGAAGTGCATTTCATCCTTTTCTGCAAATAATCGACTAACCGATAGCCCTTTCAATTCTTGCTCAAGACTTTGAAACATTTGCACTGCTGCTGGATTTGCCGATAATATTTCACCGGTAATTGAGGTCGTTAATATGGCGTTGTTTGACGCATTGACTATCGCTTTATCTTCACTATTAATCAGCGCATCAGTTAAGTCATTATTTAAGTTATTAAGCTGTTGATGCTGATTTTTTTCGATGCGTAGATTGAGCTTAAGATTTTCAGTTTGGTTACGACGAGTAATTACAATGCTTGTCAGCAAGGTAGCGCTAACCAATAGCCAAAACAACAGGATAATAGATTGTAGATTAGAGCTAACACTATAAAAAAACTCTTGCTCTAAGCCATATAAGTGGATCGCTGTTGGTATAATCATCAGTAGTAAAATATATAATTCGGGATGCGTCTCTTTTTCTATCGCGGTAGGTAATTTAACAGCTTTTAGCGTGATACTTGCAGTAACAATAAGAAAAAAATTAGGCAGTAAAGCAATAAGTTGAGCAAAATAACTGCTGGTATGATTTGAGGGATTAACAAGCGCTATATCTCCCCCAATAAAAGTGCTTAAATTACCCATAAGTAAAAAGACTGCACTACCAGAAAGTAGCGCAAAGGTATAACGCCAAAAACTATCTTTAGCACTCACGAAACACTGTATTAACCTAGCTACAATCAGGCTATTTATCACTAGATGAAATAACAAGGATGGCTTATTGCTTTGGTATGCCTGCGCAGAAAACTCTGCGGGGAGAAGAATAAAGTAGCAAAAACAAATTAAGGTGAATAATATAGCTGGAACTCGGCCACTGATATACTTATTAAGTGGCATATGACTTAAGTGTGGGTTGCTCTCAACTGCCAATATAATAAAGAAATAAATAAAAAGTGATGCAAAGTCTTGATATAACTGCTGGCTAATACTTATTGGTGATCCATGTAATAATTTACTAGCGATGACCGCAAGTGTCGCTAGTAGCAAGTACTGCCAAAAGAGTTTAAATGAACGCGAACTGTTTTTCTTAACGCATAAAAATATCAAGATAGCGCTAATAATTTGTAATGTGGTTAAGGCTAAATTTACAGGGCTTTCAGTAAAAACCACTAACCAGTTAGCAATTAAATGGTAAGGGAAAAAGGTAACTAAACCTGCTAAGGCTAATATTATTGATAGAAGAGGTCTAGACAATGATTATTCCTACTTAGTGTTAATGCTTTATTCTTATCCTAATGTAAACTTTAAGCTATCCTATCCTTTTTCAATAACCGCTAACCTAACTTATAATAACAGTTTATTAACATCAAGCTGCTAAGCCTTCCTATACCCTATTATAGCTTCTTACTTTTGGCTTTTATGTAGTATTAAGCATACAGCGACTACTTAACTTTCAAAGCTAAAATAAAAAAGCTTACAACTCTCATTGTAAGCTTTTTAATAAAACAAACTTTATCAAAGATATTAGGGTCTATTGATCTTTCGAGGTCACTTTTACAGCAGCTTGTTTGATATGTAGGCAAGGCAGAGCACATGAAGTGTAGCTGGCTACATGAATGTGCGATAACGCAGTATACATATCAAACAAACGCTGCCCTTTGGGTTCATTTAAAACGGCTTTACTCATTGTTGCTCGTTTTTACATAGAGTAACTATGCTACAAAACTCGCGCCGCGATTAAAGCCGTTTTAAATTGAATAAATATTAACCCTGAAAGATCAACAGACCCTTGGCTCTCAACACAATTATACCGCCTATTGCAAACTACGCTAACTAGCCAATATTTTAAGTGGCAGAGACAAAGCATCATTTGCAGTTTGGCCAACAAACCAAATAATGGCACTTAAGCCACCGACGGTAACCACATACCACAAGGCTGACACGATTTGTGCATATCTATTCAAGGGCAATAAATCACTTAAATGTCGGCGTTTATATTCAAAGAATATTTCAATACTTCCAATAGCCAGTAAAAAGCCTAATAACGCTAAACCAAAGTGATAACTAATATAAACACCCAATACAGCGCCTAATACGCAAGCGACTAAGCCGACTTTAGAATTGATTGAAAAGGCGATACTCTTGAGGACATGACCACCATCAAGAGGTAATACAGGTAACATGTTAAATAAGTTAAGCAGCGCATTAAATACAGCGAGTCCTGCGAGTATTTCTATATCGGTAAGCCAATACCCCACCAAACAGGCGAGAGATAATATCAAGCCGAAAAATGGCCCCATAATTGAAATAACAATATCTTGCCAACGGGTATTAATTTTATCATCACTGAGTGCTAGGCCGCCAACAAATGGGATCAGGTATATACCTTTAGTTTTTAAACCAAAGTATTTCATTGCCTTAATATGGCCGTACTCATGAAAAACTAAACAAAGGATTAACGCGATGGCAAATTCAATTGAAAATAGCCAGCTATAAGCGGCTAAACTACCGGCAGCAAAAAGTACTTTAATAACTTTGGCGCTTTTTAATAACTTTAAACCAAGGCCTGCCATACCAATAAAACTAAATTTCATCGGTTGTTTTTCGTGTTCACCTATTTGTCTCTGCTCGATATCTTTTTCGTTGAGGGTGTTTTCATTAAACAGCTCACCATTGATTAACAGTTTAAATTGCAGTTCAAAAGGTTGCCATTGCAAAGAGCCATTAAGCTCTACCTGTAATTCACCCTGCTCACTTTCTTCAGCCTCCCCTTGCCCTTCAATATCAGTCTTTAGGGTGAATTGATGGAGAAATGATTCACTATCAACATTGGCATTAATTTGCGATACACATTGATCACCCCAAAATAATTGTTGCCAACCAGCCATTGAGCCTTCTAACCGTAGTGTTTTGCCTAAACACTCTACTTCTAATAATTGCACGTCAAACTCACTGATAATAATACGTAAAAAAACCTTGCCCGATTATCGCTATATTTAACGATGCGGCAAGGTTTTTCGAAGAAAATTATTTATTAAGACAATTATGCTAAATCATCAGGTCCAACACGTACAACTAACTTACCAAAGTTTTCACCTTTCAATAAACCAATAAAAGCTTCAACCGTATTTTCGAGTCCTTCAACTCTATGCTCTTTGTACTTTATCTCACCTGCCATTAACCATTTCACCATTTGCTCGCTAAATTCGTTATAACGGTGGCCATAATCATCAAAGACAATGAAGCCCTGCATTTTGATTCGCTTAACTAATAATGTGCCCATTAATGAAGATAGTCTGTCAGGCCCACTTGGTAGTTCAGTGACATTGTATTGAGAAATAAGGCCACATAAAGGTACGCGTGCACTGCTATTAAGTAATGGCATAACCGCGTCAAATACTTTACCGCCAACATTTTCAAAATAAACATCAATACCTGACGAACAAACTGCCGCTAATTGCTCAGCTAAATTTTCACTTTTGTGATCTAAACAATGATCAAAGCCTAATGTTTCAACTGCATAGTTACATTTGATATCGCCACCGGCAATACCAATAACTTTACAACCTTTTAATTTAGCTATTTGCCCTACTAAACTACCCACCGCTCCCGTTGCCGCAGCAACAACAACCGTTTCACCTGCTTTTGGCTGACCAATATCAAGTAAGCCCATGTAAGCCGTTAGTCCTGGCATACCTAAGATACCTAGGGCATATGAGGGGTTAGGAATGTTGTTTTCAAGTTTTAGTAATTCACTACCATTGATAACGCTATAATCTTGCCAGCCGCCAAAAGCGACTACCCAATCACCTACCTGATAATTATCATGCTTTGATACTTCTACGCGACAAACACTACCACCAACCATTACCGCATTTAGGGCAACGGGGTCAGCATAAGATTTAGCATCATTCATTCGCCCACGCATATAAGGGTCAAGTGAAAGGAATACCGTACGAAGTAAGACCTCACCGGCTTTAGGCACTGGCTTTTCACTTTCTATCAAAGTAAAATTTTCAGCAGTAGGCTCGCCAAAAGGACGTGATGCCAAAACCATTTGTCGATTGATGTCAGTTGTTTGAGTCATGTTCTTTCCTTACAGTGCTTTGATTAAAATTTCACGGCTTATAGCTAAAGTGATATCGCTATGCTCACCCAATGTTGTCATACCGTGTTGCTCTAATCGTTCAATCAATAAATCGATATCTTTGCTACCAAGATCTACTTCAGATAAGCGTGTTGGTACCTGCATTGTTTCGAAAAATGCTTCTGTTAAACGAATAGCCTTATCAATACGTGCGTTATCATCACCTTCGGTTATCTGCCAAACGCGTGTCGCGTACTGTAGTAACTTTTCACGTTTTTGCTCTTTACGAACTTTCATTACCGCAGGTAATACAATAGATAAAGTACGAGCGTGATCAATACCAAAAGCACCGGTAAGTTCATGTCCAATCATATGGGTTGACCAATCTTGTGGCACACCAGCGCCAATAAGACCATTTAATGCCATGGTTGCCGACCACATAATATTAGCTCTAACGTCTAAGTTTTCTTTCGTTTCTGGCAATAACGCTTTTGGCCCTTCTTCAATTAAGGTTTGTAATAAACCTTCGCTAAATCTGTCCTGTACTTTGCCATTAACGCTGTAGGTTAAATACTGCTCAATGGTGTGAACAAAAGCATCAACTACGCCATTGCTGATTTGACGATCTGATAGTGACAAAGTCACTGTTGGGTCTAACACAGCAAAAAGTGGACGAACCAAAGGACTAGAGAAAGGTAATTTATTACCGTCGCGTGTTACCACTGAATTGCCATTACTTTCAGAGCCGGTCGCTGGTAAAGTTAATATCGCACCAATCGGCAATGCTTTGGTTACCGCTTGTTGTTTAGCAAGAATATCCCAAGGATCATTACTATCACCTTCGCCATTACCATTATAAAACGCCGCTGCTGCAATAAATTTAGCGCCATCAACAACAGAGCCACCGCCAACGGCGAGCAAATAATCAATATTTTCGCGTTTAATTATTTCTTGCGCTTTCATCAAGGTGTCATAGGTAGGGTTTGGCTCAATACCTGAAAATTCGAAAAAAGTATGTTCACCAAGGGCAGCAATTACTTGCTGATAAACACCATTACTTTTAATTGAACCGCCACCATAAACCATTAATACTCTGGCATTTTCAGGGACCTCTTGGGCGATGACTTCAATTTGTCCTTCACCAAAATGAATACGGGTTGGGTTTTGAAAACTAAAATTTAACATTGTTTTATCCTAAAATTGTCTCAAGAAAATAATTATTAAGTAGTGAGTTATGCTGAAAGCTGAGCCAGTAGTTTTTCTGCAGCTAATGCTGAACTTGCTGGGTTTTGACCAGTAATAATAAGACCGTCTTGAACTGCAAATGCATGCCAATCTTCTGCTTTTTGGTATTCTCCGCCACGTTTAATAAGTTCGTCTTCAAGTAAAAAAGGTACAACTTCTGTTAATTGAACTGCTTCTTCTTCGCTGTTAGTAAAACCAGTTACCGCTTTGCCTTTAATCGCAAAATCACCAGAGGCTTGTTTTACATTTAATAAAGCGGCGCTAGCATGACAAACTGTCGCAACGGCCTTACCTGCTTGAAGAAAGCTTTCAATCAAAGTGATTGAGTCGGTATTATCAGTAAGATCCCATAATGGACCATGGCCACCCGGATAGAACACACCATCAAAGTCACTTTCGTTAAGTGAAGATAACAGTACTGTAGTAGCAATTTTAGCTTGTGCTGTGGCATCACCGTCATAACGTGTCGTCGCCGCAGTTTGGAAGTCTTCAAGTGTACTTGTTGGGTCAATAGGCGCTTGTCCGCCTTTAGGTGTGGCTAATGTTACTTCAACACCTGCATCGATGAATGCGTAATAAGGGGCGGCAAACTCTTCAACCCAAAAACCAGTTTTTTGACCGGTGTTACCAAGTTCATCGTGTGAGGTTAGTACCATCAATATTTTTTTAGTCATTATCATTCATCCATTTATTTAACTGTTTAGAAGTAAGTGTGTGCTCGTTTTCAATAAAGCTAGTATATGCCTAAGCCCTTAGGTGAACAATGCAGATAAAACTGACAACATTGTATCAATAATTGATACAATTGTATCTTGGACATATATTTCTATTACTAGGTATAGCGTATGAATGTTTCATTTGAGCGACTCAAGAGTATGGTCGTTTTTGCACAAGTCATCGAACAAGGCAGCTTAAGCGCTGCAGCAAAACATTTAGGACTATCGCGAGCAGTCGTTAGTTATCATCTGAAAAAACTTGAAGCGCAACTCGAGGTAAAGTTGCTTAATCGATCTACTCGCTCAATTAGCCTCACCGAAGCTGGTCAAGCCTATTATGAGCGCTGTCGCGTTATTGCCGAGCAAGCCAGTGCTGCCAATCAACAAATTGAAAACTTCAAAAGTGAACCCGTCGGATTACTTAAAATTACCTGTCCGGTAAATGTTGGATTGCAGACTGTGGTGCCTGCCCTTAATGAGTTTAAAAAGATCTATCCTAAAATTGAGCTCGATGTCATGTTGACTGATGAAGTTGTCAATATCATGAAAGAAGGCATCGATTTAGCGATCCGCGGAGCACCATTGCCTGACTCAGGTTTGCAAGCAAGTAAACTAGCGACGCTAACCACTTGTCTTTGTGGGGCGCCTGAATATTTTACTCAATATGGACGGCCAACTAAACCTGCTGATTTAGCTGAACACCAATGGGTGATCTATAAATTGACTTCAGGGGTATTAACGTTAAAGAAAGGTAGTCGATCTTTTAGCATTGCCACCAAAGGAAGTATTAGTACTAATAATGCCGCGGCACGTACCGCATTTGTTGAAGCTGGGCATGGTTTAGCACGCATCCCTACTTACGATGCTTGGCCAAAAATTAAGGATGGTAGCTTAGAAACCGTGCTTGATGATTATGTCTTTAACGATATCAATGTTTATGGCGTTTTCCCGCCGGGCACTGCTAACTCTAAAAAGCTCAGGTTACTACTTAATTTTTTGAAAGAATACTTCACCAGCCAAATCAGCATGAAGGGTAAAGTGCTGTAAACTGTTCAGCACATTTACGTTTGGTCGATGAGGTTGCGGATATTCATCCGTAGTTAGCTAAGAGCACATCTACCTTAGCTTTTGTGGTTTTAGTCAATTTTTGAATTAATGAAAATGGCACTTCATCAATACCCGCCTTTTCTTGGATATCTTCTAACATAGCTAACCAAAGTTTTGCTGTCATTTCAGAATCGTATAATGCTCTATGGAAACTGCCCTTTGAAGCTATGCCTTTGTAGTTTATTAATGTGCCTAACTTATGGTTAGGTGCCGTTTGATACAAACGACGAGATAGCAATAACGAACAGGAAAACTGACCATCATAACCTGACGATATACGCTTTAGCTCACTGTCTAAAAAGCGCTTATCAAATGAGGCATTATGAGCAACCAAGTTTTGCCCTTGAATAAAGTCGGCAAAACGCGCCATCACTTCATGGCATGGTGCTGCGGTACTTAACATTTCATTGGTGATGCCAGTGTAATCGGCAATAAAATGACTGACAGGTCGCCCTGGATACATCAGTTCTTGAAAGCGCTCAGTTACGACACCATTTTCAAGCTTTACCGCACCAATTTCTATTGCTCTATCACCATTATCAGGCGAAAGACCGGTTGTTTCAAAATCGAGAATTATTAGGGAGTTTGCGTTCATAGGATTATTTTTAACTTATTAGGGCAATAGAGGATGGGGCATTTAAAGTAACGTGCTAAATTTGAGATATATTTTAACTCAGCTAAATAATATCAGCTATTACAAATAGTAGTAAGTTCGCTTGATATTTTAGGCACAAAAAAACCAGCAAAAGCCAGTTTTTTTGTCTCTACAATCATTGGAAATCCTCTAAAGCTCACATTAATATGAACTCTGCTTCAATTTTAATATTACATATAGAGCTTCAGCTTGTGATTCAGTTTTAGTCTTTAATAAAGCTACACTCATTAAATCTTCATCAAAACTATTGTGTAAAACTTCTTCAATAACGTCATCATAGTTAGGATGTTCTTGCCAAGGCGCTACTTTGTCCATGATTTATCTCAAATAAATTGTTGATAAAATAGCGCCCAATTTTAAGGTATCTGAGCGCGGTGTTTGAGTAAGCTTAGTCGTTAATTTCATAACACTCTCCGATTTACTGATGGAAAAGTGTCAACCTTATTTTAAAATGGTCACATTATTAAAATAGAAAGGCTTCTTATACCGCGTTACCACCAGGTCAATATACGCTATCTATAAATGCAAAAAACCGTTCGGGTAGTTGGAGTGATAAAACACTAAAACTTGAAATTCGTGTATTACCTACGCCCTATCAAACGTGGTGGTTTAAAGTCATTGTTGTTATATTTGTAATAATATTACTCAGCTTAGTTTTAAAAATAATACTTAAACGAGCAATGAAGAAACAACAAGTTGCAAATAGCCATAAAATTGCCATTGAGCGAGCAAGTATGATGGAAGATTTAATAGATAAAAAGAACCAATTACTCGCCGATGTGTCGCATGAACTTAGTACGCCCCTGACGGTACTGAAGTTACAAGTCGAGTCGTTAAAAGATGATTTGGAAGATGATGTACACGCTACTTATAATTCTCTTGAGAATAAAATTACCGATATAGAACATTTAATTGATGATATTAGTCAACTTACTCAATCCGATATTGGAGCCTTACAACTTAATCTTCAGCCTTTCGAGCTTAATAACACACTGGATTTTTGGGAGAAGGAATTAACGCTATTTGTTAATAAAAACAAACTCAATTTTGAAATTATTAGAGACCTCCCCAACAAGTTCATAGTAAACTTTGATCGGGATAGAATTAAGCAAATATTTATTAACTTACTTACTAACAGCATTAAATACACCGATAAACCCGGACAAGTTAAATTATTAGCTACGACAAAAAATAATATCCTTTATTTATCAATTGAAGACAGTGCTCCTAGTGTTTTAGATAAAGACTTAGACGCCATTTTTGAACGTTTATATAGAGTTGAAAGTTCTCGTAACAGAGAGACTGGTGGTTCAGGTTTAGGGCTAGCAATTTGCAAAAGTTTGATTGAGGAGCATAACGGAAAAATCTATGCTCAACACTCTTACCTTGGGGGATTAAAAGTAGTGATGGAACTGCCTTGCTAGTTTTTATTCAGCGCACTTAGTCCCAGCCAATCTTCTAAATCTTGTTCCGGCTTTTCACTTCGAAATTGGCGATACAGCTCTATACCTTGTTGATCTTCTAATATATCAACATCAATACCCTTATCTCGTAAAAGTGCTTCATTACCGGCAGCATTAGTGATATCGCCAACAACAACACGATTAAAACCGCGCATATAAATTAAGGTCATACATACATCACACGGGCTAAGCGTGGTAAATATTGTGGTTTGGCTGAAATCTATTCTGCCGGCGTCTCTAATAGCTGAAGTTTCACCATGATTATAAGGATGATCTTCTTGAACTAGCGTATTGTGCCCCTTGCCAACAATTTTTCTGGTAGTGTTATCAATAATAACCGCACCAATAGGACACCCCCCTTCTTCATAGCTCTTTTGGGCCAACAGAACAGCAATACGCATCAGTTCACTATCGGTTAAACTTAAAGAAAATTCGCTATCCATCAACACTGGAAGACTTTTGGTTGGCATATGGCCGATAGCACTTAAGACAGCTTCACTTTTATCTGTTTTGTTATCAAAAAGAGTCTTCATATTATAAATATCCTCAAACCTGAAAGAGTAATTAAAACGTCAATAGCTTACCTTGATAAAATAAACTCTCGACTAATTTAGAAAAAAAATTGTTGTACTTTACCTGTAACCTAAAGCGTAATTAAAATCAGCTAATACTCAATATTTCATGTAAGGAGTGTTGTAGTCAATGCTGACTAAAGCCCATCATTTCTCATCAGAGATAAGGATAGGTGAACAATGAGGATATATTGTGTGCATTTAAACTACATGAATATTATCTGAAATAAAATGAAGGTATACTTTTTGAGCGGTTGAGCGGTTGAGCGATTTCAATTCAAGGCGCAGTGATGAAGGAATGGTTATTCTGGAGAATAGCTCCTGCATTCTCTAATAAGCTACCTCCATATAGCGTCCTTTAAGTCACTGCAACGAATAAGTGATATTGCTCAAACGCTTCTATGATGGGTTCAAAATGACTTTATGCCGTGGTAAATAATCAAAACATAGAGTAACTATGTTGGAATTATTATCCTTGCCTAAAGGCATTTTAATTCCCACTGAAATCGAGCACTTTGAATGGTAACGGGTATTTGTCAGTAATATCGTTAGCTTGGTAGTGATAAAGGTACACAACTAAATTATTCTTCACGTAACAAGGGGAAGCACCATTGCATATTTTAAAAATATTAATATTATTAGTAATAACTTTAAGCCCTTTAACTATCGCCCAATCCTTTGATGAACTAAAACATGAAGTTAATTTAGAGCGAGATAATCTTAAAAAGCTCACGTTATTGATGGCGGTGAACAAGCAGCTAAAGCACTACAGTCCAACTCAGCAAGCTGAATATGGTCTGCTTCTTGGCACCAATTTAGTGAATCAACGTAAAATCAATGATGCTTTAAGTGCCTTTACCGAAGCAATTAATATCTACAGCCATCATCAACTAGCGCCATCTAGTCTGTTAGTTAATTTACTCATTGAGCGGGCTAGAGTAATAGCTAATATTGATCACTACAATACGACTGACTGCACAGATCGTAAACAAGCCTTAGTATTTTCGCGTGAATTAGAGCAGCCGAGCTTAATAGCAAAATCTATTGCCTATTACGCTAAATGTTTACAAAGTGAAGCGCATGGCATATCTAAAAGCCTTGAATTGTTTGATGAGGCATTTAGTATTGCTAAAAATAAAAACCTTTCCCCTGCCTTAAAGCAGATAATTTACAACCAAGCGGCTACCCTTTCTTTTCGTGCATTAATTTATGATAAAGCCTATGAGTACAACAAACTGGCTTACCAGTCATTCACCGAGAAAAACGATATAATCAGTATCTACAATTCTATACTAAATGCCATCCATTACAGCACTGCCTTAATTGATATTGAGTTGGCTTGGCAACACTTAGCTGAATTAGAGCAATTTTCACAAAAACACACTGAACTTAAAGATGCCAAGTTAAAGTTTTATTATTTATCGGCAAAAGTAGCGCAACTTCAGCAAAACTGGCCATCAAGTATTTCATTTTTAGAGTCTGGGTTAAAAGAGGTAAAAAACAGTCAAAATATATCCTATATTCAGGCCACCTATGAATTACTCAGTATTTCTTACTTTAAAATTGGAGAACTAGAGAAAAGCTATCAAACCTTGTTGACTGTAGAGAGTATGTACCCCAATAAGAAGCCAATTAAAAAAGAAGTATTATTGATTCAAGGAGTGATGGCCGAACAGCCAATTTCGGTGGCAAAATCAGCTTTTAAACTAATAGATAAAGAGCGACAATCAAAAAATAATTTTGTTAAACAGTCTAGAATACAATCGGCTCATATTTTTGATGACAACTTAAAGCAATTAGACAATATTATTTTAGAACAACGTTTAATCATAGTTATCGTATCAACCCTATTCATTGTCGCAATTTTAATCGGTTTTTCTTATTTACAAGTACAACGAAAGCAATTGGCACTAAAAGAACACCAGCTAATGGATGAGCTGTTAAATAAAAAAAACCAACTACTTGCCGATGTTTCACACGAAATGAGCACCCCGCTCACCGTTTTAAAGCTGCAAGTGGAATCATTAAAAGACAATTTAGAGGAGGACGTGCAAGTTACCTATGAAGCTCTTGATAATAAACTAGATGATATCCAACGCCTTATCGACGACATCCACCAACTTGCTCAGTCAGATGTAGGTGCCTTGCAACTTAATATGGCACCGTTTGAGCTCAATGAAACGTTAAGCTTTTGGGAAAAAGAGTTAGGGCAATTTGTTAATAAAAATAAGTTATCATTTGAAATTTACAAAGATCTTCCTAGCCAATTAATGGTTAACTTTGACAGAGACAGAGTCAAACAAGTATTCACTAACTTACTGGCCAACAGCATTAAATATACCAGTAAGCCTGGGCAAGTTAAATTGTCAGCCAAATCGGAAAATAATAGGCTTTATTTAACAATAGAGGATAGCGCTCCTGGGGTTTCCGATCAGGATTTAACCAATATTTTTGAACGGCTTTATCGCGTCGAAAGCTCACGTAGTAGAGAAACTGGTGGCTCTGGATTAGGTTTAGCTATCTGTAAAAGTTTAATTGAAGAGCATAACGGTAATATTAATGCCGAGCATTCTCGTTTAGGAGGCTTACGGATTAACATTGAGCTTCCCCTTAGCCATACATGATTGTAATAACAAACTTATGCCTTACAAGCTTTGACTGGTTCAATGGTGAATGAAGAAGAAAAATCAACGTCCCCAAAATTCACCATGAAAAACTGCTGACCATTTTATAAAGCCACCAGCGAGTTATTATTGCCATCTTAAATAATAACTCGCTGCCAAGTTGACTATGCTGTTACGAAGAAAAATTTGTGGTAAGTGAAGCGATAATAACCATATAGATTACCAAATAAACGTCGATTTTCTCGCTCAACAATAACTAAGACATTAAGCGTTAACCATAAAAATGAATCAAGTTAGTCAATAAACCGAGTATTACCACCTACTCGGTTGAGCGAAATGAATACTTTGTGTTAACTAAATTTTAAACTTCCCCTTGGTCTCGCTATCATTATTTTTCGAACTAACATGACCATAAATAAAAACGAAAATAATACACTAGGCTCCGACACATCAACCGTTTTAACGACTAACCTAGGTCCAAAACCTAATTGTTCACTACTATAAAATCTCTGAAAATAATTATCACCTAGCCCTGCAAGCATGACGCCGTTATTAATCACTTCCTCCATCAACCAACCTTGAGTTAATTCAGTAATATCCCATGTTTGCCAGCCTTTAGCTTCTGCATCTGCATAGGTTGTACTCGCAATAGCGTAGCTATCATAACTAGGAATAATTGAAGACTCATCCCAAGTTGATGTAATACTATAGGCATCAATAGCCATATCGGCATCGCTGCCCCAGTAACCTGAATAACGATACATTTGCAGTTCAGCAGAGACGATGTTTACATTATCTAAGGCACTTAAATCATTAAACTGCACACCGATACGCTGATCACTTATCGATATATCATTAGTACGTAACTGCGTAGTCTTGGGTTCCGCAATGCCATTCCACCACCAAGTATCTTGCACATTTTGATCAATAGTAATTAAACCTGCAAAACTTGATTTAGAAAATAAAACCACTGCAAGTAGTATATAAAAACACTTAACGCTAAAAAGATTATTCATAATTAGTCCAATATTGATTAATTCATCCATAAATTTAAAGGGTGAATATTAAAGCGCAACTGAGGATAATTTATGGATTTTTAAGTTGTATCCCTATTATTTAATTGGGGATAAAGAGAATAATTGGTCGTTATAGTTCGTCCACGTAAAGTAAAAATTGATGACCTGCTTTAATAACCCCTCCTCATTTACCTCATCAACTAACCACATATATTGGATACACCATAAGTTCGAATATGAAAGGATTTAAAACGCACGGAAGAAGGCTAACAACAAAGTACTCAGCATTTTACTGGCAAGTTTAGCCTTTAGACTAGTAAAAAAGCAATATAAAAACCTAATGAAAAGCCTGCTAACTGGCCCAATGATAAAAAATCTCGATATTAATACACGCTATAGCCAAATAAATACTTATCGATACAAAAAACAAAAGTCCTGCTGGTTAATTTAGCCACATCTATGGTTAATTTAACCATTTTGTCGTATGACATATAATGTCATTAAAAACCCCTTAATCACAGAAATAACTAAATAAGCTTAAAATCAGCGACTTACAATAAATTAAAAGATTGGCACAGCACTTGTAATAGTCTAATCACAATAAGAAAAACAACAATTAGTATGAGCGAAACAATCGTGTTTCGTAAACTAAAACCTTTGGAGAATACCATGACTACAATTAAAACAACTCTTATCGCACTAGCTACAACTGTTCCTGCATTGGCTTTAAGCTTACCAAGTGAAGCCGCTACTCCATCATTTATTGACACTGCATTAGTTGAGGTATGTAAAGCGGCTCAAAGCAATAAAGTATTCAAATTGAAATATGCAATGAAGTCTTACCGCTTACAGGAAAAAACTGTTGCCTTAAAAGTTATGTGTAATGGTGATGATATTATTGATTTTGCAGAAAAAAATGGCGCAACAAAAACAGCCGCTAAATTACAAAAAAGTATTGGTGACGTTAGTATTACTGATGTAGCTGCTACCGATAAAATCAATGTAACTTTTACCGAGTCATAATTATGCGAATAAACACTAGCACTTATACTATTTATTAAAGATGTCTTAATAGATAACATAAGTGCTTAGTTTTACCCTGATAATGGTGAGCTACTTTGCCAGCGAATGAGGTAGAGATAAAACGACTTCAACCCCCTGATTATTCTGTTGATAGCTTTGAGCATTAGCTATTTTTATCGAACCATTATGGTTAAACATTATTTGCCTGCACAGAGCTAAACCGATACCACTACCTTGAGGTTTTGTCGTATAAAAAGGTACAAAAACATTATCTAGATTAGCGATACCTGAGCCATAATCTCTAATTGAAATATACTGCCACCTGCCTTCTTTCGAAAAATTTACCTCAATGATTTTTTCATGCACATGACTCATAGCTTCAACCGAGTTTTTGAACAAATTTATCAGTACCTGTTCAAGCTGATTTTTATCCGCTTCAATTAATAATCCTGGTTTTAGTCCATTAACGATTTTGCACTGCGGGTAAAGTGTCGCTAAATTATCAATCATTACTGCTAACTTAAATGCAGACTTATTAGGTTGAGGTAACTGAGATAATTGGCTGTAACTGGCAATGAATTGACTTAAAGAGTCAGCCCTTTCATTGATAATATTAACGCCCTCAAGTAAAGACTCTTTGTTTAGCTGACTATCTTGCCTGTGTAATTTTTTTTGCATTGATTGGCTAATAGCTACAATAGGCGTTAACGAATTATTCATTTCATGGCTTAAGACTCGCAGCAAACTTTGCCATGCTTTACGCTCTTTCTCCATTAATAAACGCTCGGCATTAGTTAATGTATAAAGTTGATGCTGCTTGCCATCACTTAAAAAAGATTCTTTTGATAAAAAATGCTCACCGGTAATTACGCCTGCCTTAAAATCAATAATACCAGCTGTGGCAGCAATAATTTCCGCACCAATAGGTAGTGTCGCTAATTGAATTTTACTTATTTGAAAATTGCTTATATTGTCGGCCTCACCCAAGACAAGTTTACTAGCCGATGCATTAGCCATAACAACAAAACCCTGCTCATCCGTTGCGAGTACCATGGCATCCATCTGCTCCATGATGCGCTCTAACAGTAATCGTGATTCTTTGGCTTCAATTTTATGTTGTGACAAAGTACCTGCTAAAACATTCACTGAATTAAGTAACTCTTGAAACGCTTTATTCGTTTGTAATCGCCCTCTTAGCGTATAGTCGCCATCAATCATCGACTCAATTAAGTTAGATAAAGTACGAATTTGATATTGCGAATATTGCTTATTCGCCACCATAACAAAACTGCACAGCAGTAATAAAACAATAAGGATAAATGCAATTAAATAGCCTGATATTTGGGCTAAAAATAGCCCTGTGGCTGCGGTGATAAAACAAGGAATACATACCAATAAAATAAGCGCATGCTGATTATCGCCTCGCTTAATTTTTGACTTCTCTAAGAATAATTGCCAAAGGCGTTTAATCCAGTTCATATTTACTCAAACGCCTGTAATAGCCACTTCGGCTTAAACCTAAAGATTTAGCAGTTTCGGTGGCATTACCTCGGTGAAATTTAAGCCGCTTTATCAACGTTTTTCTTTCTATTTCGTCCAAACTTAACGTCGGATCTTCTAAAGACTCTGCGCTACTTCCTTCGACATTATTAGCGCCGGTTAACAGCAGCTCTGCCGTATCGATACAGTCTTTTTTACAAGTGAAAAGCACACGTTCCATCATATGGCTCAATTCACGAATATTTCCCGGCCAGTTATATTGCTGCATTGCAGTTATAGCTTGCTCTGAAAGTGTTGGGCAAGCTCTATGGTATTTAATACTGAACGATTGTAGAAAATGTGCCGCTAGCGCGGGTATGTCTTCAATTCTTTCGCTTAACGAGGGCACTCTTAGCTCAATAGTATTTAACCGATAATATAAATCTTGTCTAAAACTATTGTTTTTAATATCTTCCAATAAGTCACTGTTAGTTGCAGAAATAATACGGACATCAGCATGTAATGATTTACTGCTACCAACTGCCTCAAACTTCTGCTCTTCTAAAACGCGTAATAACTTAGCTTGTTGCGCATAGGGAATATTGGCGAGTTCATCTAAAAACAATGTGCCTTGCTCTGCCATTTCAAAACGACCAATACGGCTTTCTTTGGCGTCAGTAAAAGCCCCTTTTACATGACCAAACATTTCACTTTCAAAAAGAGATTCAGGTATTGCGCCCATATTAACAGGCACAAAAGAATGCTTTTCTCTCAAGGAAACATTATGCACATAAGCAGCCAGCATACTTTTTCCGGTACCGTTATCACCGGTTAATAAAATGCTCATATCGCTTTTGGCTAAATCATCAAGGCTTGATAACAATGTTTGCATCACTGGAGATTGTGCAATGATGCCACTTCGGTTGCCGGGGTGAGATTGAGAGGTAAGTAGTTGGTTTTGTTGAGTTAGTCGCTGTGCTTTTTTATCGGACTTTGCTAACGCTAATTGATTGTCAATCGCGCTAAGCATACGCTCATTTTTCCATGGCTTTTGAATAAAGTCTTTGGCGCCAGCTTGCATAGCTTCAACAGCAATATCTATAGTTGCCCAGCCAGTCATCACGATAATAGGAATAGCTAATTCAAGCGCCGTTATCGCTTCAACTAATTGCACACCCTCAGCGCCTGATGTTGTATCTTGCTGAAAGTTCATATCCAGTAGAATCAAGTCAACACTTTGAGTTTTTAAACTCTCTAAGGCAGCTTGTGGCGTAGTGACAGCTAGAATGTCATAACCTTCATCAGCTAACACATATTTCAAACTAGCAATGATATTTATATCATCATCGGCGATAAGTATTTTTTTATTCACAAGTATCTTTAACCATAAGTCGTTAAATTTCCGAAGTATACCTTCCTAGATTATCTCATTACTGTAAGTAAAAATAAGTAAAGGAACAAGGGCTTCAGGTAGAAAGTTAGTAAAGGGTAACAGAGGAAATATGCCTACTTCTTGTTACCCTTATACCCAAGTAACTTGAATATGCTCAGTTTGATTACTCGTAACGTAGCGCCATACTCGGTTCCATTTCAACAGCACGTTTGGTCGGAGCATAAATTGCCAACATAACAATGATTGATAGGCCAACAACTACCGTAACAGCAATACCGAAATAGAAATATATCGGAAATAATTCTTCCGTGAACTTATGAAAGCCAAAGGAGATTAAGGCAAAAAGCACTACTGCTAAACCTAAACCTATAACTAACTGGCGAGCCCCCTGCTTTAGAAACATTTGCGTAATATTTTTATCACTAGCACCAACAGCGCGCCTGATACCTACTTCATGTGTACGCTGAGCTACTGAGTTTGCTGTTAAGCCATAAATACCCACCATAGCTAACAATAACGCAAAGAAACCCGTACCAAAGGTGACATTAGACATTAAGCTCATTGAATCCCGCATCAAATTCCGATTTTTACTCGCTAATTGAACAGAGTTAGTCATCGTAATAGAGCTGTCTGTATCAAATAGTGCCTGGTAGAAGATTTCTTCCGCGCTTTTCGTATTGGGTACAACACGATAATAAACAATTTGGAAGCTATTCATGAATTGTAATCCAGATAAATAAATCTCATCGGCACTGTCTAATCGGCCAAACATAGTAGAGGCATTTAAACGGTCGGTAACGACGCCAACAACAAAAACCTTTTCATTTTTATCATCAACTTTCACCTGAAAACTTTTTTCTAATGGCGACTCACCCGGCCAATAACGCTTTGCCATTGATTGGCTTATCATAGCCGTATTACGGTAGCCTATCTTATCAAGGTGAGTAAATTGTCGACCTATCACTAAGTGAGTGCCTACTACTTCAGTACTACCAATAACCATAACGGTATCAATTTTAGGTTTACTCTCTTCAGACGCATAATCCTTTCCTTCTAAAGTCACCGTTGATTGGCGGCGCCAATCGTTTGCAACAACACCCACAACTTGAGGGTGTTGTTCAATTTTTTCTTTTAACGATTGAAATAATGCTATTTTCTGTACCGGCTCAGAATATTTATTTTCAGGTATCAACATTCTTGCTGACATTACATCGGTATAATTATCGCCCATCTCAAGATTAATAAACTTATGTGATATATAAGCAGAAACTGAGCCAATTAACATTAAGGTGGCAACCAAAAACACCTGACTAGTGACTAATATTCGAGATATTTTCCCTGCTTTTTTACTTTGTGCACCACGAGTTCCGTCTCTTAAAGTGGTATTAATATCTTGTCGAGCTGAGCGCCATGCAGGTAAAAAAGCTGACAATAAAATGGTAATAAGCGTAAATGCTATACCCATTAGCAAGGTTTGTAGATCCATACCCCAGTGCCACCAAAATGAGCCGCCGCCGGGGACCCACGAGTGAAAAGCAATTTCGGTATAATTCAAAGCAGCGCCAACCAATAATAATGATAAGACACCACCAACAGTTGAAATGATTACGCCTTCCCACATTAACTGGCTAACTAAGCGAGAGGTAGTTGCGCCCAAGGCAGCACGAATAGCAGTTTCTTTTTGTCGCTCAATAGTACGTGCCAGTAATAAGTTACCAACGTTGATACAAGCAAGTAATAAAATTAACCATGAAATAGCATTTAGAAAAGTAAAAACTATACCGCCTTGACCGTTAGTTTGCGCAGCTTGAAATGACATAAGCTTCGCGCCCTTTACTAACTCTGGCATATTATATAATGCAACGTTCTGTTGATAAACTTGGTTAATGGCTTGTCCTAATTCCAACTCAGCCTCTTCAATGGTGGTATCAGCGTTTACTCGAGCATACCCATTGTAACTTTCACTTTGATCCGCCGTTGTACTAAATACACTGTTTGATAGTGGTAACCAAACTTGTGAGGTATTAGGAAATAAATATCCTTGTGGCATAACTCCAATAACATCAGTTATAAATCCGTTTAACACCATAGTTTTTGATAAGACATTTTCATCACCATTTAGCTCAGACTGCCAGATTTCAAAGCTAATTAGTGCGACAGGGTTCGCGCCTATTTTAGTATCTTGTGCTTGAATCGTACGCCCTAAAAGTGGCTTGGTCCGGCTAAACTCAAAAAAGCCACTTTGGACAAAACTTCCTGAAATATCTTTGCCCGACTGTTCAACAGACAAACGGATATTGCGATTATTATAAACACCAAACTCAACAAAACTAGTCAGATGGTCTTTAACATTGTTAAATTCATAACCCGTGATTAAGTTATAATTACCGTCAAATTCAACTGCAATTGCTTTTGCCGTTTCAGCCTCAGGTATTGGTAGAGGTTTATAAACCATGGTATACAAAAACGAGAAGGTAAATAAACTAATCGATAAACCGCCGACTAATACACCTAAGGTCATGGCAGTAAATTTAGGCGCTTTAAATAACAAACGAAAAGCGTATTTAATATCTATTAACATCGACATAATAATTATCCTTAAGTTTAGCCTGCAGCCAATGCAACTGGTTTTATGCTTGTTTGACGATCATGATTGATATTGTCTTTGATCAATTGTCCATCAAACATCTCTAAGCAACGGCTCGCTCTTTTCGCTGACGATGGATCATGGGTAACCATACAGATAGTTGCGCCATCATGATGAAGTTGATCAAAAAGTTGCAAAACCGCTTCGGCATTTTTTGAATCTAAGTTACCAGTTGGTTCATCGGCTAGGATAATGGCAGGGTCATTGACTAAGGCTCGGGCAACGGCAACACGCTGCTGTTGTCCGCCTGATAACTGTGATGGGTAATGATTTTTACGATGTCCCATCTCTACCTTTGCCAACACTTCATTCACTTTAGCTTCAATGACTTTTTTCGATTTACCTGTTTGGTAAGTTAATGGCAACATAACATTTTCAAATACCGTGAGGTCTGAGATCAAGTTAAACGATTGAAAAACAAATCCTATTTGTTCACTGCGTATTTTGGCGCGTTGATCCCGTGTTAACACTGAAACGTCACTGTCGGCTAAATGATAATGCCCTGCACTAGGTGCATCTAATAAGCCTAATAAAGATAACAAGGTTGATTTACCACAACCTGATTGACCACTTAAGGAAAGATATTCGCCCTTATTAATCACGAGATTAATACTATTTAAAGCGCGAGTTTCTATTTCTTCCGTTAAGAATGTTTTACTAATGTTTTTTAAAGTGATGAGTGCTGTCATAGTTATTTCCTTATTGCATCAGCAGATAAATTTTACTGATTTAAATTTTTTAGTTTCTTGAGTAGTAAGTAACGACTAATTAATCTTTATTTCTTGATGCTCTTGCCAGCTTGATGTGTCTGAAATAATAATTTCATCTCCAACTAATAAGCCATCTACAATTTGAATTTTATTAACGGAGCTTTGACCTAAAGCAACGAAGTGTTTGCTAGCAAACTGCTGATCTTGACTTAACTTATATAAGCCTATTTTGGTATGCCTTGGCGCATATACTGGACGTTTTACAAACAAGGTATTTTTAATATTGCTAATGGCAATTAAGCCATCCACGGTTAATTCGGGACGTGCTTCAATAGGTAGCTCACTGGTGATTTTAATATCGACTAATACCATGCCTGCCTTTACTGCAGGGTCGATACGTATTACTTCACCAACAATCTCACTGGTACGAGTATCAAGGGTCACTAGCTGTCCTAGTTCTATATCTCTTACTCTAACTTCTTGTACCTGTAATTCAGCAAACAAGGTATTTTGATCAGCAACGAGTGCTACACTATCTCCCACCTGTGCCCGCTCCCCCAGTTGCAGTGAAACTTCCTGCACAACGCCAGAGGTTGATGCCCTCACTTGCAGCGATGCAACTTGCTCTTTCACCCGCTGATAATTATTTTCAACTAAGCCAATACGGGCTTGTTGAGCAACTTTACTTGCCGCCATATTCGCTTTCATTTTCTCAGTTTTTTGCTGTTGAGCAAGCCAATGCTGCATCTGTTGCTTAACAGTCAATTGGCTTCGTTGATGCTCAAGTGCAGAAACAGTCGCGTTACCCTGCGCCAATAACGCAGTCTCTGCATCCAATTTCAATTTCGCTGATTGATAGCTATATTCTGCCGACAAAACTGAGTTCTCTAAATCGACCATCTGAGATTCAAGCATCACAAAGGCAACATGACTTTCTGCTTTTTTAGCTTCAAGCTCCCAACGTGCCTTTTCTAAATTACGATGTAATTCAGGGTTAGATAATTGTACTAGTACATCGCCTTTATTAACCTTTGCGCCAGCTTTAACAAAAACTTGCTCTGCTCTACCTGATACTTGTGAGGATACCCAACGAATATTCAATGGTTTCAATACTCCTGTTGCACGAACATTTACCCGAAAATCACCTCGCTCAACTTTGGCAGTAACAAGAGCATTTCTTTCAATGAAATAAGAGGCATTACCTAAAACACTTCTTAATGAATAAGTCCCAACGACTAGTATAAAAATAGGTAAAACAAACCAGTATTTTTTCCAAAGTGGCTTTTGAACGGCTTCTCTTTGTATATCCATGAATCATCTTATATTTATTCTTTCGATGATTAGTTATTACAAGTCTTGTGCCAATATAACAAAAACCATAACGCACTGATAAATATTGATTTTACCAGTGACTTGTATATGGAGACATTGAGGAGTGTGCCAATTACGACACAGTGCTTATGGCAATGAGTCGCACTTTTGAGACACGTGATGTTTTGAGATATTAACTGTGGGTTTTTCATTAAAATGTTTGATCGATAAAACGACAGTTTAGTTTGCAATATTAACGTTGGCTTTGCTTTGGTTTGGTTTGAGCAATAGCAGCTATTCCAACGAAGGGGCTAATTATATTGGCTAAATATATCGACTAAATTCAATCAAGGTTAAATTCGTATCTTAACATTCACAATATTAACCTTTTTTTGGAGAGACTAAGATGAGTGCTTAGCTGAAAAGGATAATATCATCGCCATAATTTCATCAGTCATTTTTTCAGTTTCAATGACCTCTGGTGTAAATGAAGCTCTAAATAATGTCATTGCTGGAGTAAGATCTGTAAGTAAATCAAGTTGAGGGTGGTCCTCGCCAATGATTCGTGCAATAGCAGATCTAAAGTGATTGACACTGAAACCTTCTTTTACGGCCTCTTCGATACCTTTGTCTGCGCGCATTGCCGCAATCAACCCCGGTACAAGATCTGGCTTTTCAAAAGTGCTGCTACATTTAGACTTCACCAATACTCTCAAGTCTGCAATAGGATCATCAGTCAACTCAACTTCTGTTTTCGGCATAACTTTAATTGCTTCTGCAATTAACGTTTCTTTCTTTGGCCACCGTCTATAAATAGCTCCCGTACCAGCGCCGGCACGAATTGCGACATCTTGAACTTTGAATTTATCAAAACCAACCTCAAGCAGTAGGCCTATGGCTGCTTGTAAAATGGACTCAGTTCGACTTTCATCACGCTTTCGTCCTCTAATTTTATTAGGACTTTCAGATATATTTATTTTCATAACGGCAATTCTAACAGAAATATAATAAGTCGAAAGCCCAATTATAGAAACCATTATTTCCGGAAACCTTGATTTCCGATATTGATTATTTCATAATGCACTCACTTAAACAGCTTAACAAAAAGAAACCTTATGACTTTACAACTAAAATTTAGCTCAAAACTCAAATTAGAATTCGCCTTCGGTAAGATAGCTCAGGGAAAAGAAATGCAGCTATATGGTGAATATTTCCCAGCGATAGCCCCTCTGATTATGGATTATGAAAACCAGCAGGTGGGGACATTTTCAGTTATAGCTTCGAATTTTCCAGACCTAGTGCCTGAAATGGGAGCATTTACGCAGTGGACGTCATTAGAGGGTTATCAAGGCTTCTACAGCGATCCAAAATTTATTAAAGTAAAAGATTTACGTGATGACTCACTTGAGTTGTTTTCGCATGGCCACTTTTTTCAGTCATTAGAGCAAGTAATCGAGATAAACCTTGATACCGACTATGCCGTGGTAGTATCAAAAGATGACTTTATCGACTTAACAACACTGCTTACAATGCCGTTAGAAAGCGAAAGCCCTGTGCAAAGCTATGCAGGAAAATCATTAACTCTCGCTCTTTGGGATGACAAAACAGAAAAACTATTACAAAGTGAAAGTACTGAGACAGAAGTATTTCAAATAAGATTTAACAAACCAACTCAATAAAAATATCCCCTATAAAGTGGCGTACCATTGTCGTTACATTAAAACGTGCTTACCTTTTATCTAAGTAAGCACGTAAGAGGCAAAAACATTACATTGCCTGTTAGAGGTGCTTTATTGAATTGTATTACCTTGATATAAATAATCTGAAAAACTATCTAGGGAGGTTTCGTTTATTTCAGTAAAATAAGCAAAACTGCCTTTCATCTTCATTTCATTTTGCTTGGCCAGTACTGCGCCATCAATATGAAAAAAAGTAAAACTAATAGCTAAGTCAGTTATATTGGCGGTAAACATAGGTGAGAAATCGGCATTATTCCAAATTGATATTTTTTCAATGAATTTGTTTTCTTTGTGATAGGTTAATTGCCCTTGCAGCTTGCCAACCGAATCTTCCCCGAGTTTCTTCAGATGAACATTAAACGCCATGACAATATATTTCTCGTCAGTCGAAACTAAAGACAGACTTTCGTGATTAATGAGTTTACGCAACGAGAGTTTTACGTTTTGCTCTTTTTGAACGCTATCACTTTGCTCTTGCTTCTTTTTGGAAAAATTTTTAACTTGTTTTTTTGTCGGTAATTGACCATTAATTTCTTTTAGAGACCATCGATTATTAGCCAGTGGAGAGTGTTGTTCAATACTGCTTGATATATCACCTTCCTCATCTTCATAACGCGATATTTGATAAGCCCAAAGTTTTTTCTTTGTCTGTTCAAATTTCAAAATGGCACTATTTATTTTTTCCTTGAGTAAGGGCAATTCTGTTGAAGACTTTTCCGCGGCAATGACATTAAAAACAGTGCCAAAGCAGAGTAATAATAAGTAATATTTTTTCATTTTATTTCTTCCTTTTTGGATAGCAAAATGAAAGTGTATTCGTTTGTTTGTGAAATAAAGGTGAAATACTGTAGCTTGTTTTATTCACCCTTTTTATAGTCTCGGTACAAGATCATGTAAGTTATAAAAACGTGTAAATCTTAAACCTTGATAATGATTAATCATTATCAGCAAAAGAGAGTAGACGTAACATGTCTATAGATTTACCCAGCTCCCATTGCATACCATAAACCACACTGTGAATTACAAGAGAAATTCTATCAAAGGATTGACTTTCATCAGCTAACATTGAGCTTATTTTCGCTTTAGCTTGTCCAATACCTTCGTCTTCATAGGCGATTAATATATTGATAGTGTTTTCTTCAGCAGTGACCTTACGTTCAACGGGAAGGTAACCTAATTGCTCAATCATAGCTTCGGCGACTGACCATACAGACCATGGGTTTTGACCTGTGACTAAATTGCCATCTTGAACCATGTTATTTAGATAGACATAACCGGCATCAAAGCTTGCTCCTTGTTCAATTAATTTATTTTGTAATAGAAACGGAAAGACTTCTTTTGCGTCAGGAATTAATAAAAGCTCTTCATCATTAGTAAAGCTAACCACTGTTTTATTGGTTAGCAAGGGGCTGCCGTCATCTAAAGTGACATTAACCAAAGCCGCTGGCCCATGACATACTGCGCCAATCACCTTACCTGACTGATAGTAATCACTTACTAATGATTTTATTGCTGTGTTTTCAGGAAAATCAAACATCGCGCCCTTGCCACCGACAAAATAAACGGCCTGATATTGGCTTTTATCAACGTCAGCCATTGCAATGCTATTACCCACTTTATCCTGTGCCACCGTATCATTTAAGAAAGCAAAATCGAACTTGCCCATATCATCGTCATCAATTACCACGGGTGGCTTACCACCTTTAGTGCTGGCAATATCAACCTCAAAACCATTCGCTTTAAAAACATAATAAGCGCGAGCTAACTCGGTTAATTCATATCCTGTTTTCTTCCCTGTCGTACCCATAGTCTCGCTGCTGGTAACGACAGCAAGTATTTTTCCTCGATGCTCTTTTACCCCTTGTGATAGATATACAAGGTCGTGAGGTTGGGTAATCGTAGGATCTTGATGATTAGTGTTCGCAGGGATAAGACTACGTAGCCAGAAGACAAAGACCACGAGTAAAATAATCAAAGTTAACATACTGATTAAGGTTATTTTGATTTTTGGGTATTTCTTTAACATAGACTGTTACTCGTTAATTTGAATATTTCATTCAGTTTAAATTTTAAAACGAGTTTAACTATCCATATGTGAAACCAGTGTGAAATTCATATTGAATTATTGAGGGTCAGCTATTTACTCCGCTAGAAAATTTGGTGTTAATAAAATACAGTATAAAAAGGAGTTCTGCTCCCTTTAATGCCATATCAAATATGCCCACTAGTTTATTTTACTTAACATTACTAACAAGTTCGTTAGCAAAAGTATTATTCAAAAGTAATATTTATTTTGGTGCCTTGCTCACTTGAAAGCGCTAATGACCAATGTTGGTGCTCACATAAACGTTTTACAATGGATAAACCAAAACCATAGCCCGTACTTTGACTGCCTTTTATCGCAGGTTCGGTGATATTACCTGAAATACTTGGTTCAATACCCGGCCCCGTATCAGCAACAATAAGTGTGTTATTTTGCATTTCAATAGTGACCTTACCCTCTTGCGTATATTGAAAGGCATTAGCTATTAAATTATCTAGTAATACAGTTAACATACCTGATTGTGCATATACCTCTACATCACAATTATCATTTACTTCAACCTCTATAGGTTTGTTATTGATGAGGTGATGCTGGTCAATAATTGATTGTTCAATTAATGGCAGGATTTTTATATTCTGTTTGTCTGTCTCTGTATGCTCTTCCCTTGCAAGCGTCAGCAGTGTGGTAACCGTCTGCTCCATTTGAGTGCTTGCTTGGGATATACGATCGATAACAGGATTATTTTCATCGGCAGAATTTTGATTTCGATACACTTCTACGGCATTTTTTATAATAGCGACAGGCGTTCTAAGTTCATGGCTCACATCACGAGTAAAACATTTCTCTCTAAGCAAGCTTTGATTAATTCTCGCTATGGCTGCTTCTAGGGTTTGCGCTAAAATTCCTATCTCATTATTGGGAAATTGCTGTGCAAATTTATCAGGGATATTTTCAGGGGCAACACCATTAACTAAATCAGCAAGTTGTTTCAACGGCATCGCTGTTTTTTTACCTAACTGCCAAGCAATAAAAAAGGCAATTAAGGCTAATAGTAAACTTGAGATTAACATGAAAGTAATTATCCCTTCCCTTATCGGGCGAACTAATAACATGTCACTGACCTGTGCGACTAGGTAGATACTTTCCGTTTTTGGTAATGCTAATAAGTGGTAATGTCGGCCGTTGTCACCCGAAAATTCTTTTCTATTGGGCTCGGCAATATAACGCTGTTTAATATCATCCGGTAAAGTATTTTTAGAGAAATACAAAGTCATATAACTAACACGAGAGGCTGGCCACTGTTTATTTTTGTCGTATGCTTGTTGTAAATATTGTGCTTCTTGTCTAACTTCCCTTTCGATAAATTCATCTTCAATGTTATACATTAAGATAAAGCAAAACATACACCATACCGTAGATATTAGCAGGGTAAACAAACAGAATTGGCTGACAATTTTTCGACTTAAACTGTGAAATTTCATCGGATGACTAGTTTTCGGATGACCTGTTTGCTGTTGTGCTTTTCTTTTATTCATCATTATTCACGTCCAAAGTATTTATATCGCTTTTTACATTACTTTCTTTATTGTTTGCTACATTACTCTCTACATTTAGCAAAAAACCAATACCATGCATGGTTTTTATCATCGGATATTCAAACGGTTTGTCTACTATATTGCGTAACTGATATATGTGAGACCTGAGTGCATCAGATTCTGTTGGTTCATCGCCCCATAATTTTTGAGATAACTTTGAGCGGCTAACCACCTGCGGATATTCTTGGGCTAAAATGAGAAGAATGCGATAGCCCATACTATGTAGTTCTAGCGCCTTTCCAGAACGTACTACTTGCTGTTTTTTTCTATTAATGATTAATTGATCAAAGGTTAAAGTATCATTGGTTTGTAATAAGTGGCGTCTTGATAAAGCAAAGCAGCGAACTTCTAACTCTTGTAAAGAAAAAGGTTTAGTTAAGTAATCATCTGCCCCAGTGGTAAAGCCCGAGATTTTATCGTCAATACTGTCTCTTGCCGTTAACATGATAATTGGCACATGATGGTTGGCCTGTTCGCGCAGTTGCTTACAAACCTCTAAGCCATCCATTACAGGCAAATTTAAATCGAGAATGACTAAATCATAATGATTAGTTAGCGCCAGTGTTAATCCTTGATCACCTTGATCAGCGAAATCTAATACATGACCTTTAGCTTCCATGTAGTTAGCAATGTTTTGGGCGATACTTTGCTGATCTTCCACCACTAAAATATATAAAGACTGATTATTCATTTAGTTTCTCGAATTAAAGCGCCCTTAACAGCACTGATGAATACATATGCTTTTTAAGGGGGTTATTAGGGTTACTTACAACGTTTTTAACATGTCTTGAGCAGGTTTGTAATCAGGTTTTGTGGTAATCAACTGATTCAATGTTAATTTTGCCTTATCAGTTTTCCCTAATTTAACTTGAGTTTCTGCAATTTTCATATCTAGATTCGGGCTATTAATTGCCGCTTGTGCCACTTCCATCAAAGCAAGTGATTGTTCAAACCCTTGTGTTGTATCGGCTATTTTTAAGAAATAAAAGCCATACATACCCACAAGAGGAATATAGTATTGCTCTTGATTGTTTACGAGTAATTCAAGTGCTGATTTATCACCATCAATATATTTAGCAACTATTGCCATAGTTTTGTCTTCAATTTCAGTTTCTGACTTAACTGGTGTTAACCCTAAACCTTTAACTAGTGCGGTTGCCACATCGACTGTTGACGTAGGGTTTTGCCCTGTGATTAAATGACCATCAACAGCAACATGACTTAACATGATTGAGCTTGATTGAAAATTAGCGCCACGTTCAGTCAACTTATCTTCTAACATAAACTCAAAATCGTTTATCCACTTTTGACCAAAAAGATTTTCTTCTTGGTTAGTAAAGCTATTTACTGCTTTATTGGCAACCAAATAACTACCGTCTTTTAGTTTTACATTAACTAATGCTGCAGGGCCATGGCAAACAGCCGCAACAATGCCTTGTTGTTGATAAATGTCAGCGATAACTTTTTGTAAGGCTGTATCCTTTGGTAAATCAAACATCGCCCCCTTGCCGCCAACAATAAAAACGGCATCATAATCTTTAGCATCTATTGCCTTTATCGCGAGTGTATTATTCAGCTCTGCCATAATGGCCTTATCGGCTAATACTACGGCATTATAAGATTTGTCTGGGTTGTATTTATCTGCTTTTACTTGTCCGCCTTTTGGACTAGCAATATCAACAGTAATGCCATTATTTTTAAAAACTGAATAGGCTTTTGAAAATTCATCAAATTCATAACCTGGTCTTTCTTCGCCCCTCTCTTCACTCTGGCCATTGCCGCTAACCACCATTAATACTGTTTTATCCGTTGCATTGGCACTGGCATTAAAGATGGTCAGTAATAAGGTGCATAAAATAAAGCATATTTGTTTAAGATTGCTGCTTTTAATATGATTTTTTATAATATATGTCATCGGTTTCATTGCTCACTCTCCTAATTAGATAAACAAGTGTGACAATGAGAACGTGAAATGGATGTGAAACTCATTGGTATTATTTAATTTAAAGTTAGCGAGTTAGAAAGCTACAAAATAAAGTGTCAGATGACAGTGACCATAGAAACATTAGCAGGGATTAAAGACAGGGATAAAATGCATAATTCAAGCTCAGTTACACATGTCAAAGCGAAAAAAGGCTAAATCACAAGCTAATATCGAATAATTAACACACTAAAAACATTTGTTATCTATTGATTTTTAAGGGTAAATAAATGACCATAAAGAACACTATATCGAATATTAAATATCATCATGATCGAATCGGCCATCCCTGTACTTGTATTTTTTTTAATGTTCATCATAGGTGCTAGTTTAGATAGCAGTGATATTGAAAATATTAAGGCACAAAAAAAACAGGTACTTGTTGTTACATTAGGGCAGATTTTTTTATTACCTTTATGTGCATGGTCAATAATTGGGTTAATGCAGCCCCCTAGTTTAGTGGCAGGAGGCATGTTGTTAGTATCACTTTGCCCCGGCGGTGCTGTATCTAATATTTATAGTTTTTTGGCAAAAGCGAATGTTGCCTTATCTGTAACGTTAACGGCCTTTAATGGCATTATATCTATTATTGTTTTACCTTTAGTGATGATCACTGTTTTCCCTTCACTGTTAGGTGTTGACTTACCCGTTGAGAAACTCATGGTGAAGCAAGGACTTCAGCTCGTATTATTACTGTTTTACCTGTAGTGTTCGGCATGTGGTTAAGGCGCTCAAAGCCTCAATCAATAATAAGGTTAATGCCTATATTTGAAAAAACAGGAGCATTAGGCTTACTACTTTTATTACTGTCCATCTTTTTTAAATTTCACCAAAAAATTGCTGAACAGTTGTCATCATTACTGCTATTGGCGTTAATTTTCACCTTCGCTTCATTATTCATTGCCTATTGTTTGAGTTACTTATTAAAGCTAAATAAAAAAGATGAAGCTGCTGTTGCGATCGAGTTTCCGGTACGTAACCTTGCCTTAGCAGCTTTGATTGCGACTAACCTATTTGAAAACAGTGATTACTTACTTTTTTCTGCTGTATTTTTTGTCATTCAAACACCAATTATGTTGTGTTTAATTGCAGTGAACCGTTCTAGGTTAATAAGTAAGGAAAGTGTTTTACCTAGTGGGTATAGTTAACAGCTTACTTTCAAATTATTCAGTGTTGATGAAGGTAATTCTTGAAATAGTTGGCGGTATTCCCCCGCAAATCGACCTAACTCTATAAAGCCCCAGTTAAGAGCAATATCGACAATACGATCCTTTTTGGGATGAGAAAGTAATAAGTCACGCTTCACCCCATTAAGTCGGACTAACCTTAAGTACCTTACTGGCGTAATACCTAAGTACTCTTTAAAGGCGTACTGGAGGTTTCGTTCACTTAACTTGGCAACTTTACATAACTCTGCGATGGTCGGTACTTGGTTTGCATAATGATGGAGGTACTCCACAACTCGACGCACACCTAGCGCTTTGTTCGTTTGGCTAACTGGCTGCTCAGTAATCGAGGTTGCTTTGTTCATTACTTCTAATAATAAATTAAAAATACTGTCTGCCATCATACGTCGAGCATTCTTCTTTACTAAAATTTCAGGTCTATTTTTTACTAAAGTAAGAATGTTATCTAACCCCGTGGAATAAGCTTTTAATGCATAAGGATCGGTTAAAGTCGCTTTACTTATCAACCAATTGCTAGGTACCTCTTCACCCGTTCTTAATTCAATATTTCTACTAAAGTAATCTCGATTAAAGGCAGCCACAACAAAACTTAAGCTCTGTTTAAAACTAGCATCCCAATAGCCTCCTGTTGCTTGTAAAAGGGTATTTTTATCTTTGTGTTTACCACAATAATTAATATCATCTGCGTTAGAAATAATAGCGCAAAATGGAAGGAATGAACTATGGGGCGCGGCTTCAATGAGTGCCCCTGCATTGAGCGTTTCACGAAAAATTTGAACATCACCTAAATTAACTTCAAGGTAGTCGCCATTTAATCTACCTGTTTGTAATTGAGTATATCGTCGGTTCTTATTTATTTGAAATGAAGACAGTTCATCAACGTCAGAGGTCGAAAGCCCTCTCACCAATCCGTCATGGCTTGCTTGTGGAAATGTCATTACTTAGCTAAGTCCTTTTATCTATTTTTAATCAGTCCTTTATTTAGAGAAAGTTATCCCCTCATTAAGTCACAAATATTGATTCCGCAGCACTTCGGAAATTGCATACTTAAGTATTAGTAAAGTTAATATACTGTCGACCATATTACAAACAGATACCTCCAATTTAAAATCAATAGTTAAAGTAGGGAAACTTTTATGAAAAAACTCTTAGTGCTCATTTCTGTGTTAGGCATGCTTGCTAGCTGCGCCAAACAAGAATCATCTTCCGATATAACAAAAGATGAATCACCTGCTAAAAAGCCTAATATTTTACTTCTTGTTGCTGACGATACTGCTTTTGGCGATATCGGTGCTTATGGCTCAGAGGTTCATACGCCTAATATGAATAAAATAGCGAATGCAGGTATTCGTTTTACCAACTTTCATGTTTCACCCGTCTGTTCTGTAACACGTTCAATGTTGTTTACGGGTAATGACAATATTGAGGTAGGTTTAGGATCTTTTGATTATTCTATTTACCCGCCGACAAAAGGTAAAAGTGGCTATGAAGGCCACCTTACCGAAAATGCAGTGACAATTTCAGAACTGCTAAGTGACGATGGTTACGAAGTTTATAAATCAGGTAAATGGCACTTAGGAGGCGAAGAGTCTGGTGGTAAAGGCCCTCTTGGTTGGGGGTTTACTAAGGAGTTTGGTATTTTGTCAGGCGGTTCTAATCACTGGAATGACTTAGCCATGACGCCATATTTTCATGATCCCAATGGCTTAAATGTAAAAAGAAAAGAAGACTAGACATTAAACGGCGAACCTTACGACCGCCCAGAAGGTGTTTACTCAGTAGAGATATACACGAACCAAATGTTAGAGTTCATCAAAGCCACCCCAAACAATAAACCATGGTTTGCTTACATGGCTTTTACTACTGCACATTTTCCTATTCAAGCGCCAGCAGAATTGATCATGAAATATTATCCTAAGTACCTTGAATTAGGTTATGCCGGATTAAAAAAGTCACGCTACGAAAGCCTAAAAAAAGAAGGCATAATTTCTCATAGTGCCACTGAAGCACCTTTTAATAATTTAACAAAAAAATGGGAGAGCCTTTCTCAAAAAGATAAAGAAAAACAAGCTAAAATCATGGCAACTTATGCTGCTATGATTGAAGATCAAGATAATCGCATTGGACAAATGTTAGCGTATTTAAAAGAGTCTGGTCAGCTAGACAATACCCTCGTTGTTTATATGACAGATAATGGTCCAGAAGGTTTTGAGCCAACGAACCCTAAAACAGGCAACCCTGAAATGGCAAAGTGGATAGAAACTCAATTTGATTCCTCTTTTGAAGCGATTGGCTCTGCTAACTCTGAAAATGTTATAGGTACCTCTTGGGCAAATGCAGCCACAGGTGGTTTGCAATGGTGGAAATGGTTTATTGGTGAAGGTGGTACCCGTGTTCCATTAATGATCGTTCCCCCTGGTGGTTTTAGCTCTGAATATGCTCGTGCTGGTCAAAAGTCTAATGCCGTGGTTTATGTTAAAGATGTACCAATGACAATATTAGAATACGCTAACGTTACTCACCCAATGACTGAATACAAAAACAGACAAGTTAAGCCGCCAAGTGGCATCAGCATAAAACCCTTCTTAGAAAGTAAATCAGAAGTGGTACGTACCGATAAAGATTGGTGGGCGTTTGAATTGTTTGGTAATGGTTATGTTATGAAAGGTGAGTTAAAAGCCATGAAAGTGCGAACAGGCATGTTTGGCGACGGTCAATGGCATTTATATAACGTGGTCAATGATCCTTCAGAGACTCAGCCTTTAGAGAATCAACATCCGGAAAAGTTAGCCGAAATGATCGCTTTATATAAATCATATGCCGCTAAAAATAATATTATCGAAGTCGATGCACGTTGGAACCCTTTCCAAGGCGCAAGTAAGTAACTCATTAATTAACGTTAACAATAAGGTGATGTACTTGAAAAAGTACATCACCTTTTTAATAAATGGCTTCTTATTTTTTCCTTCAAAGTTTAAATTGATAGTCTATCTATATGCTATATATCAGCCATTAGTTGTTTCACTGAACTCTTTAGACTATGGCGACTAGCATAGACACCTAATAGCGTTACCGTACTCAAAATAATGGTCAATGTGATAATCAAAATCAAAAAATCAGGTTGATAAGCAAGTGAAAACTGCGATTGATAAATTAACATGCCAGTAAGGTACGTACCGGCTATAGCGCCTGTTGCTATGATTAGTGCCGTAATTAACCATTCAATAATGTTTAGCTGCAAACAGGTAGCTTTTAAAAAACCAAAACTCATAATCACGCTGTTCTTTTTCTTTTCTTTACTTTCAAGCGCATTGATTGAAGACAAAATCACTATGATAGCGAGTAAAATGATCATTAAGGCAAAACCACTAATCACTTTGGTGATCATTGCTAATATTGAATCAAATTGTTTTGTTAATTCTTGTAAGGAGACCATGCGTATTGTCGGATGCTTTTTCCACAACCCTCCTAGCAGTGGCCATTGATCATCATTCAATTCTAAACTTGCCATATTATATTGAGGCGCCTTGATATGTTCGATAGCTGTTTGGGGCATTTGCACCCAGAAGATAATAGAGCCAGAGCCGGGTTTATAAACATGACTTGCAGTAATAGTGAAGGTATAACTTTGTTGATGAATAATAAAAGTAAGCTTATCACCAAGGTCCAAACCTAAATCGACCATCACTTCTTCTTCTAAAGAAATTTGTTGCCAATTTTTCGATTCTTTTGGCCACCATTTACCTTGAGCTAAGCTGTTGGTATTTGGCAGCGTTTGAGTCCAATGAAGTCGAATAGATTTAGATAAGGTTGCCAAGCTATCACTGGGCTTTGTAGTAAATTCATTGAGCGTTTTGTTATTTATCTTTACGACTTTGGCATACACATATGGCTTAGATTGACGCAGATTAACATCATATTTTTTAGACCATTCTTCGATCGCATTCATTTCAATTTCGCTTGCTTGTGAAACCATCACATTGCCATCATGGGTTCTTTGATATGATGCCATCGTATCGCCTAAATCTTTTAAAAACATCAGGGTGAACAAGAGTAAAAATGTGCTCAATCCAATACCTAGTATTTGGGTACTTTTACTTAATAAGCGTTGTTTCATCATAAACAGCGTAAAAGGAACTAACCCTGAAAATTGTTGAGTACATTTTTCGCCTAAGGTTAATACTGTCCAACTGATTAAAGCTATTAACATGATAGTAATTAAAATACTGCTCACTAACATCAAGGTTAACAGGCCATTATCAGAGTAATTAACAGCCACCAAAACCAGAACAACTAAGGCACAAAGCTTAACTAAGCCTAACGAAATACTTTTCTGATTTTGGTGAAACAATTTAGATACTGATGTTTGACATAATGTTAGCCAAACGGGTGAATGAAAAACAGCAAAAAGCAAAACACTGGTTGCTATTGTTTTTGCGGTAAGCCAAACATCTAACTGCCAAGTAAGCTCGACAAACGTTTCAGATAGCCAACTAACCACTAACCAATGAAATACGCTCGCTAAAATGGCAACTAAGGGTATAAGTACCAAAATATTAATTAACCATTTGAATAATGACAGCTGTAATCCTGTCGACTTTGAAGCCCCTAAACTCATGCAAATTGCAGAAAAATATTGCTCTTTTTTTAAGTGAACTTGCGCTATTTGTTCAATAGCGATAGCGGCCATAAAAAATAAAATAATAGAGACTAAACCTAAGAAGTTTTCGGTTCGCTGCCAAAATAAAGCTAACGGATGGGCACCATGCTTATGGTTGATGTACGCTGCTGGAAGTTGTTTTTCTTGCCAATCAATAAGGTGCTTTACTTGTGATTTTGAAGCTGAAATAAGATAACTATGCTGAATAAGATCTAATGGAAAGGCCAATTTTTCCATATCGTTCATATTAACCATCGCTCTCATAGAAACATTATGCCCTTCCATTAACCTATCAGGCTCATGAATCAATACTCTTGAGACGATAAATTCTTGCTCAGCTACTTCAATGGACTCACCGATTGAGAGCCCTAAGCTAGCTAATAATCGACTATCTAGCCAAATATTACCCGTTTCGGGTCCTCCAGATGTAGTAATGACGGGGCTCTGTAAAGACAGTGATGTCAGTAACTCTCCTTGTAAAGGATAATCACTTCCGACAGCTTTCAACTTTGTACTTTGCCATTTTCCTTTAAATGTTAGTGTTGTATTGATTTGTAAGGTCTTCACTACCTTTTCACTAAATTTTTCAATCGATATCAGTTGCTTGCTCGTTAAGTTATCCTTTTGAGTTAATACCGCATCGGCACCTAATAAGTTATTCAGGTTATTCTGTAAGTAGTCTTGAATGCTATTACTTGATAACGTTAAAGTAACAATGAAAATCATTAAGATAGCTTGCACCCAACGCAATAATTTTTGATGAGGCTGACGATATTCTTGCTTAAAATAGTGCCAGGCGAATTGAAGATGATTTATTAACATGATGATACCTGCCACGCTTCGACTTGCTGCTCGTTACCTGAATCATTCGACGTTACTTTTGTCAGCTTGCCATTAGCCAGCGAGTAGATGTTTTTAGCTTTACTCGCTAGTACAGCACTATGGGTAACAATAATTAGGCCTGCGTTATTTTCCTTGCAGCATGAAAATAGAATATCTGCAATTTCATTAGCATTGTGTTGGTCTAAATTACCTGTTGGTTCATCGGCGAATATAAATTTGGGTGAGAAAACTAACGCACGAGCAATAGCAACACGTTGTTGCTCACCACCACTTAATTGTGATGGTTTATGATGAGCCCTATCTGACAGACCTACTTTTTCTAACCAATTTTCCGCTTTTTTGATCGCCTGTTTGTCACCACGTAACTTAAGAGGTAAAGCAATATTGTGTAGAGCGGTTAACTCAGGCAGTAAGTGAAATTGCTGAAAAATAAAACCGATTTCTGAGCGTAAATGATCAAGGGTTGAACTGTGATTACCATTGATCTGGCTATCGTTAATGAAATGACCTTGACCTGTTGTTGGTTTTTCTAATCCTGAAAGCAACATAAGCAAGCTAGACTTACCTGCGCCCGAAGGGCCCATTATGGCATATGACTGTCCTTGCTTTATAGATAAATCAAGGTTTTCAAATAGGGTGATTTTCGAATCATTCTTTTCAGAAGACTTTCCTGTGAAGGCGTAACTTTCAAAGGATTGAGAAACATTTTTTAATTCAATTGAACAAGACATATATTTTCACCACGATAAGATTTCATGGTGATATTATATTTTGCAGTTTGTGAAACGAATGTGAAATATAGAGACTTAACAGCAGGGAAATAAAATACACCTTCATTTTCAGACATAAAAAAACCGACAAGAAAAGTCGATTTATTTAGTTAGATGCTGATTAAAAACACTCGTTATCGATTAAGTCCGGTATAGCACTTTTATTACATGCCAACCAAATTTAGTTTTAACTAGGTGAGGCTCTAATATTGCGCCTTTAAAGGCTATTTTATCAAACTGAGGTACCATTGTGCCTCGTTTAAACTCACCTAAATCACCGCCTTTTTTACCCGATGGGCATGATGAGTATTTTTTGGCTAACGTTTGAAATTTAGCGCCTTTAGCTAACTGCTTAATAATATCTTCTGCAATTTCTTTGTGCTTAACCAATATATGAAGTGCGTGTGCTGTAGCTGCCATGTAGAAACCTTTTTAATACCGTTGATGACTAATTCATTCTAATATTTTCTTTCAGACACAAAAAAACCAGCCTAAGCTGGTTTAATGTATTCAAGCTATTGATAAGCTTGAATTGGTACCGGAAGACGGACTTGAACCGTCACGCTCGAAAGCATCGGATTTTGAATCCGACGTGTCTACCAATTCCACCACTCCGGCAACACAGTGACTTTAGCTACAAGCTAAAGAGGTTCGCATTATACGAAAATTTGTTCAGTAAGCAACAAGTTTTTCACCTGTTCACGCCTCTTATGCATTAAGTGTCGCTTATTTGTTCAATAACTCTACATTCTATGGGCATTTATAAATATATCGACAGCCTTTGTCACTTGCTGTGTGATTTCTTCATCACTCGCATTTATATCAGGTAATAATAAGCTACGTGTATGAAGCGGGCCTTTCGCCATTTCAAGTAACATTTGTGCGCTAAAGTGGCAGTTTTCAATTTTTAAAATGTTTTGCTCTGTCAACCAGGACAGATAATCAGCTAGGGGCAATATTCCTGCCATTGGACCATTTTGGTAAATCATTTCACCTAGCTCAGGAAATTTTACCACCTGCTGAACGACTAAACGAAATAATGACATTAACTCTGGTGATAACATACCTCGTACAAACTTACTGCATACTTGGTTGAGTGCTTCTCTTGCTTCAAGATCTCGATTTATTGAAGTTAAGATTTCTGACTGCGATTTTACCTGCCTTTGAATAACGGCCATCAACAAGCCGCGCTTATTGCCAAATTCATTATAAATGGAGCGTCTTGAGCCCCCTGCTTCATTAATGATCATCGCTAAAGACGTTTCATCAAATCCTTGATAATAGAAAAGCCTTTGTGCTGCATCTAAGATCAACAGACCTCGTGGGCTGAGTTTTGTTATTTCTAAAGTGCTGTCATTAACCATGTGATTTAGCCATTGATTCGTCTAATTACCCAGCCTAATTTCTGGTGAATTAAATATTTATAAAACAGTTAATTGGCAAAACCTCCTTTCAGAACTCTTAAGTGATTCCGATTAAGGCAGGTGCGAAGAATTAATTCTGTTGCTAGTAACCTAGCATAACATTTTTACTGGCTAATATTTACTTAGAGCAAAGGAGCAAAGAGTTTTAAAATTAAAAAGGGAGACGGGTGAGCTTTTAAGGCTCACCACAGGTCAATGCTAATAATTTTTAGGGGCTACTTGCTGCCTTTCAATTTAATATAAAACCCAAGTAGTCTCACCAAAAAATTGATTTACTATAGCGATTACAGATAATCACTTTTCTGAGCTTTAAGCGATGCAAATTAAATGTTAATATAAAGTTAATATTGTTATGTGGAAGGACTCATTTAATGTACAAAGCTTCAAAAGGGATTTTCGCCTTATTCCTACTGTTATCTATCTTTGCCTGCGGTGATAACGATAATCCCCCACAAAATACTGTACCAACCATAGTTATTGCCGCCCCTCTTGAAGCGAATGAACTAGAAACGATTACCTTAAAAGCAACAGCTTCTGATGCTGATGGCACTATTGCTAGTTATGCTTGGCTGCAAGATTCAGGTACTGAAGTTACTCTAACAGGTAGTGATACTGATAACATATCATTCACTTCACCTGAAGTTTTGGCTGATGAAGAATTAACCTTTAGCCTTACGGTTACCGATAATTTAGGTGCATCAGTTTCAGCAAAAACGTCAATAACGGTTAAGTTTGCAAACAACTTGCCTGTGGTAGAGGTCAGTGGCCCGACAAAGGTAATTGAATTAGAGGCAGTAACACTTAAAGCTACGGCTTCTGATGCCGATGGCACTATCACTGGTTATGCTTGGGTGCAAGTTTCAGGTTCTCCAGTCGTTTTATCTGGAAATGATACTGATAGTATCTCTTTTACTGCACCGGATGTGTTGCTTGATGAGATATTAACATTCAGCGTTTTTGCAACTGACGACTTATCAGGGGTGGCTGTAAAAAGCATTTCTTTAGATATTGAACACCTTATCACATTGGCAGATGTATCGGTTCAGGTATCTAATATAGTATCCAGCCAAGGTGCAAGCCCTGCCATTGGGTCAATATCTGCTGAAATGGATACATCTTTCAAAACATACGGGAAAGTTACCTATTTAAATTCAGTTGTTGAATTTGAGTTACACAAAATATCTGAGTTCGTTTGGCAAGGTACCGGGAAAAATATTCCGACAGGTGTTGATATTGATATTGAAACCTCAAGTATAGATTTTTCTGGCTTTAAAACCTATCAAGCAAAACAGCTTGTTGCCTCTGAATCGGCGGGTATATCAGTTGAACAACTTCCTGTCCTTGCTGAAGAAATATCTGAAATCTCAGTAAATAAATGTGAGTTCTATGTGGATGATAGTGGTGAGATTTACCCTGTTGAAGTTATAAACTCACAATCAACAAAGTTTATCACTAAACAAATAGGCTTCTATAAAGATCAGTCTTTTATTCAACACAATGAATGCGGTCCTGCTTATGTTCAGCATTATAAAGCATCTGGCAACCTTGAAAGGGAAAATTATTACTTAAATGGCTTTAATCATAATTTAGGTGACTTTTCGAGTGTTCATTATAATGACGTTATTCTTTCTGATGGCACTGCTATTAAAAGCGATGAATACAGAAAAGATGAAAATGGACACTTCTATCTCTTAGATGACAAACCATCAGAGATCCAATACTACCCATCGGGTAACGTTGCCTATAAATTATGGAGAGCTACTGCTGACATTTTATATTTGCGTCAGCATGGTCCTGATTCGATGCATTATGCTGATACACCCGAAAATAATCTAGATACAATCTTCTGGTATTCAGATGATCAAATAAAGCAAAAACGTAAAACTTTTTATGCCGATGGGACATCCTCATATTGCTCATACTACAATGATGCGGGTACTGCTTTTGAAATATCAGACTTTGAGTGTGTAAACGAAGCTCACTATGACCAAGTGTATTTTAGTGATAGTTATGAAGAGTCTAATGATGTTTGTAAGTTTTATATTGATGATGCTGGTGTTAGTTATCCAATCAATGAACGAGTAGATGCTCATGGTTATAAAACGACTGGTTACACTAAAAACGGTCAATATACGTATCATAATGTTTGTGAGGCGGCGATGACTAACTATTTCGCTTCGGGTAATAAACATCAGCAATGGAGCTTTGTTGAGGGGGTAAATACTAACCCTGATGGCTTTACTTCTTTTAGCTTTTACGACCTATTGGATGATAAAAAC
>Ga0209291_1000376_pt1 | contig 42788 bp, 34 predicted proteins | sample GOMGulsemesocosm_FD_184633 | JGI IMG/M metagenome (GOLD analysis project Ga0209291, IMG submission 184633) | Methane-oxidizing microbial communities from mesocosms in the Gulf of Mexico - GOM9B Gulf of Mexico (SPAdes) (version 2) | ecosystem: Environmental > Aquatic > Marine > Cold seeps...
AAATAACTGCAGCAATAACAGCAGTCGGAGCTTATGTTCCAGACTATGTATTAACCAATGATATATTGGCAACAATGGTTGATACTAATGATGAATGGATTACTTCTCGTACAGGTATAAAAGAAAGAAGAATCCTTAAAAAAGAAGGAGCAGGTACATCTTACCTTGCTATAAAAGCAGCAGAGGATTTAATCACTAAATCAAAATTAGACCCTAAAGAAATCGACCTTGTTATTGTAGCAAGTGTCACACCAGATATGCCGGTAGCGGCAACAGCAGTTTATGTAGCTTCAGAAATCGGAGCCGTAAATGCATTTGCTTATGATTTAAATGCGGCTTGTTCGGGTTTTTTATATGGTATGTCTACAGCTTCAGCCTTTATTGAGTCTGAAAAATATAAAAAAATATTGATTATTGGAGCAGATAAGATGTCTTCAATAATTGACTACACTGATAGGACTACTTCTATTATTTTTGGTGATGGAGCTGGAGCAGTATTGTTTGAGCCTAATACTGAAGGTTTAGGTATGATGGATGAATATCTAAGAGGAGATGGTGCTGGTAGAGCAGCATTAAATATCCCTGCAGGAGGATCTATTTTACCACCTACAGAAGACACTACAAAAAACAACCAACATTTTGTAGTGCAAGATGGAAAAACTGTATTTAAAAATGCAGTGTCTAATATGGCTGATGTAAGTGAAAAAATTATGCAACGTAATGATTTAAGTCATGACGATGTAGATTGGTTAGTTGCACATCAGGCAAATAAGCGTATAATTGATGCAACATCCAATAGGATGGGGGTTTCTGATGATAAAGTGTTGATGAATATTCAACGATACGGAAATACAACTTCAGCAACATTACCATTGTTGTTAAGTGATTTTGAAACTAAATTAAAAAAAGGAGACAATATTGTTTTTGCTGCTTTTGGTGGTGGATTCACATGGGGATCTATCTATTTAAAGTGGGCATATAATACTGAACATAAAAACTAATAATCTAAATTTATTATCATGGATTTAAAAGAAATTCAAAACTTAATAAAATTCGTAGCAAAATCTGGTGCTAGCGAAGTAAAGTTGGAAATGGAAGATATAAAAATCACCATTAAAACTGGAGGAGAAGAAGGAACAACTATTGTTCAACAAATGCCTATGGCTGCTGCTCCATTATTACAAGCTGCTGCCCCTGTTACTTCTGCTCCTGTTGTTGTAGAATCAGCTACTCCGGTTGCGGATAATTCTGGATCAGATGATTCAAAATATATTACAGTAAAATCTCCAATTATTGGTACTATGTACAGAAAGCCTTCTCCAGACAAGCCTATGTTTGTTGAAGTAGGACAAACTATTGCAGAAGGGGATGTATTATGTATCATTGAAGCAATGAAATTATTTAACGAAATTGAATCTGAAGTTTCAGGTAAAATCGTTAAAATATTAGTTGATGATTCTTCACCAGTTGAATTTGATCAACCATTATTTTTAGTTGATCCATCATAATTAATTCAGAATTCAGAATTCAGAATTCATAATTTTATTAAGTTATGTTTAAAAAAATATTAATCGCCAATAGAGGTGAGATTGCTCTGCGTATTATCAGAACATGTAGAGAAATGGGAATTAAAACTGTAGCGGTGTATTCTACAGCCGATGCAGAAAGCTTACACGTTAAGTTTGCTGATGAAGCTGTTTGTATTGGACCTGCTCCAAGTAGTGAGTCTTATTTAAAAATGTCAAATATTATTGCTGCAGCTGAAATTACTAATGCTGATGCAATTCATCCAGGGTATGGATTCTTATCTGAAAACGCTAAGTTTTCAAGAATCTGTGACGAGCACGATATTAAATTTATCGGTGCTTCTGGTGATATGATTGACAGAATGGGAGATAAAGCAAATGCTAAATCTACTATGATTGAAGCTGGAGTGCCATGTGTTCCAGGAAGTGAAGGGGTTATCGAATCTTTTGAAGATTGTGTAACGACAGCTGATGAAACTGGATACCCTGTTATGCTTAAAGCTTCTGCTGGTGGTGGAGGTAAAGGTATGCGTGCTGTTTGGAAAGCTGAAGATTTAAGAGATGCATGGGATTCTGCGCGTCAAGAATCTAAAGCAGCCTTTGGTAATGACGATATGTATATGGAAAAGCTTATTGAAGAGCCAAGACATATAGAAATTCAAATTATCGGAGATTCTACAGGAAAAGCCTGCCACTTATCAGAAAGAGATTGTTCAGTACAACGTCGTCATCAAAAATTAACGGAAGAAACACCATCTCCGTTTATGACAGATGAATTACGTGAAAAAATGGGAATAGCTGGTGTTAAAGCTGCAGAGTATATTAAATATGAAGGAGCTGGGACCGTTGAATTTTTAGTTGATAAGCACAGGAATTTCTATTTTATGGAAATGAATACGCGTATTCAGGTAGAGCACCCTATTACGGAAGAAGTTGTTAATTATGACTTAATACGTGAGCAAATTAGAGTTGCTGCTGGAATTCCAATTTCAGGTAAAAACTATTTCCCGCAAATGCATTCAATAGAGTGTAGAATCAATGCAGAAGATCCGTATCATGGATTCAGACCTTCTCCAGGTGTTATTACTACATTACATGCTCCAGGAGGACACGGTGTTCGTTTGGATACTCATGTATATGCTGGTTATATGATACCACCAAATTATGATTCTATGATCGCTAAATTAATTACTACTGCTCAAACTAGAGAAGAGGCAATTAGCAAAATGAAGCGTGCATTAGACGAGTTTGTTATTGAAGGCGTTAAAACAACAATACCTTTCCATAGACAGTTAATGGATCATCCTGATTATGTTGCGGGTGATTATACTACTAAATTTATGGAAGATTTTGTAATGGAAAAGAAAGTTAGTACTATTTAATAGTATTGATATTATATAATAAAAAAAGCTCCTTTTTAAGGGGCTTTTTTTATTTTTGACGTATGAACTTAAGTTATTGGGAAAAATCAGAATGGTTTTCTAACGTCGATTTTACGATTGTTGGAAGTGGGATTGTAGGGCTAAATACTGCAATTACATTACGAAAAAAATATCCGAAAGCTAAAATAGTAGTTTTGGAAAGGGGAATATTGCCACATGGAGCAAGTACTAAAAATGCTGGATTTGCTTGTTTTGGGAGTGTTTCAGAGATATTATCAGATCTTAAATCGCATTCCGAGGATGAAGTTCTTCAATTGATAGAGAAGCGTTGGAAAGGACTTGAATTACTTCGTAGTAATTTTGGAGATGCTACTATTGATTTCCAACAACATGGAAGTTTTGAATTGTTTTCCAATGATAACATGTTATTTGATATCTGTAGAAGTGAATTACAAGAAATAAATACGATGCTTAAACCAATTTTTAAGACAGATGTTTTTAGTATTTCTGAGAATAAATTTGGTTTTAAGAATGTGAAAGAAAATTATGTATTCAATCAATTTGAAGGGCAAATTGATACGGGTAAAATGATGGCTTCTTTATTACAATTAGCACAATCAAAAGGAATTAAAATAGTAAATAATATTACGGTTAAATCATTTAATGAAAGTACTAGTCATGTTGATGTAGTACTTGATTCGGAGTATTCTTTTAAAACATCTAAGTTGTTAATAGCTACTAATGGTTTTGCAAAGCGTCTATTAAAGGAAGAAGTAGTTCCTGCTCGAGCTCAGGTGTTAATTACAAGACCAATAGATAATTTACATATAAAAGGAACTTTTCATTTTGATGAAGGCTATTATTATTTTAGGAATATCAATAATAGAATTCTGTTGGGAGGCGGTAGAAACCTAGATTTTAAAGGGGAAGAAACCACGGTAATGGAAACTTCAGAATTGATTCAAAAACAGTTGGAAGTTCATTTGAAAAATATGATTTTACCAAATACGTCATTCGAAATAGATCATCGTTGGACGGGGATAATGGGTGTTGGTGTTCAGAAGAAAACAATAGTAAAACAAATTTCAAATAATGTGTATTGTGGAGTTCGTTTAGGAGGAATGGGAGTAGCTATAGGGAGTTTGATTGGTGAAGAATTAGCAAATCTAGTATAATGACGATTAAAGAAGAGTTGTATGCGGAATGTAAAATGTTTCTCAATGGAAGATTTAATGCGGTTGTTGATAGAATTGCTAATATTCAAGAATCTTTGCAATCAGAAACAAAAAGTTCAGCAGGTGATAAGCATGAAACTGGTAGGGCAATGCTCCAACTAGAGCGTGAAAAAGCAGGGAATCAATTGTTGGATATTCAAAAACAGCAAGAGTTGTTTTCAAGAGTGATTATTGATACTAGTTCGGAAGTCGCTCGATTAGGGAGTGTTGTGGTTACAGATAAGGGAACTTATTTTTTAGCAATAAGTGTTGGACTGGTTAAAATAAAAGAAAAAACATATTATGCAATTTCTCCTAGTTCTCCAGTTGGGAAAGCATTATTAGGGAAGAAGGAGGGTGAGCTGTTTGTGTTTAATGAAAATAACATTAAAATCATTGATATATTTTAGTTTAAATGAGTTGGTTTATAGAGTATTAGAATAATAAAAATTAGATAAAAGTGGAGTCGAGATAATATTCTAGCAATTATTTTATACGAGCCAATCTTAATTTAGTATTCTTAGTAAATTAACAAATACATTGGTATTTACGCTATTTATTGGGTAACATAATGTTAAAAAAAGGAACATTATAGTGTAAACCCGAAAATAAAAATGTGATGAAAAATGTATTTTTTATAATTTTTACTGGAATGTTAAGTGTGAGTTTAAGTGCACAAGTTGGGATAGGAACTACTTTGCCTGAAGGGGTTTTAGACGTAAGTTCATCACTAAATGGTTTTATCCCTCCAAGAGTGGCGTTAACATCAACTATTATTGAAGCGCCGGTACTTAATCCACAAGGAGGAGGTTTAGTAGCTGGGACTATTGTTTGGAATACAAATACTGCCGGAGTTTCGCCAAATGATGTTGTTCCTGGCTTGCATTATTGGGAAGGAACTAGGTGGATAGCTTTTGCGGGTTCACCAGGAGGTTTAGATTGGTCCCTTACAGGAAATAGTGGTACTGCTGCTGGAGTAAATTTTATAGGAACAACAGATAATCAGGATTTAAGAGTTCACACGAATAATTTAGAAAGAATGCGGATAAGAAGTGACGGAAATGTTGGTGTTAATTCTGTAGGAACAACTGGTTCGCAAGTTACGATAGTTGGTAGTGGGACAAATGATGGATTGTCTTCAACGGCAGATGATACTGTTGCTAATGGTCTTTGGTCGAGAAATGTAAATGCTGCTGGAACTGCTGTTATTGGTGCAACTAATGGTATTGGAGGGTATTACCCCACTGATGGTGCAGGTGTGGCAGGATCAGGTGTAAATTCATCAGGAATAAGTGGTATGACTGGTAATGGTGCGCCAAATAACTCAGCACATAATGGAAATTCAGCAGGATATTTTTCATTAGATTCGGATAATGACCCAGGAACAAATAATTCTAGTGCTTTTGCTTTTATAGCTGGTAAAAATGAAGAAGCAATAGTAGATATAGCAGCTCCATCAAGGAGAATATTGTACGGAGGTTATTTTGTAGCAGGTACAGCTGCAGGAGGTCAAACATATAGTTATGTGGGGTTAAAATACAATCACAATAATAATATAACAGCAACAGGGGGTACAGACTATAAAATTGTAGGAAATGGGACAGTGTCTACTTTAATACCTGATGAAAAAAATAGGCCAAGAGTAATGTTTTGCCCAGAGGCTCCAGAAGTATTGTTTGAGGATTATGGTATTGGGAAACTTATAAATGGAAAGGTTCATATTACACTAGATAAAATTTTAGCTAGATCACTTAAGATAGATAAAGAGCATCCGCTTAAGGTTTTTATTCAATTAGAAGGAAGTTGTAATGGTGTCTATGTATCTAATAAGTCAAGTGAAGGTTTTGATGTAATTGAGTTGATGGAAGGAGAAAGTAATGTTCATTTTTCTTGGCATATTGTAGCAAATAGAGCTGATAGAAAAGACTCCGATGGGAATATACAATCAAATTTTGAAAACTTAAGATTACCTATTGGACCTTCTCCAATTAAAGATAAAAAAGCAGTTAAAAAGAAAATAAAGAGAGGTGTATAGGTAAATTATTAAATCTAAGTTATATTCTTAGTTCTTCTTTGAACATACAGAGTTTTAATATTTAAAAATATAACACAACAAAGCTCTTGCATTATTGTAAGGGCTTTGTTTGTGGATGATTTAACTTATAGTTATTTTTCTAAATGATAATTTGTAGTATGTGTTAATATAGATATAAAGTTTTCAAACAAGAAAAGAACAATAAGGATATAAAGTAAGGGGTTAATCTCTTATATAATTAGGGCTGTTACTTGCTTCTTGTTTTTATAGAATAAGTCGATAAACTGTTGTTTTTAAGCGTTTAAAAGACAATGTTATGTTTTGCGTATGGGTAATAAAGATGTATTTTTATCAACTAATTTTAATAAAAACTAACTAATTATGAAAACAAAATTTTTAATTGTACTAGGTGTAGCTTTACTCGGTAGTTCTATTAATGCACAGGCTCAAAAGTTAAAAAAATTCGGAAGCTCTATTGAGAAAAAAATAGGGCCAAAAACAGTAAAAGTGCCATATACTGAGGTAGTGTCATATCTAGGGTATGCAGCTCCTGGAAATGAAGATGAAGTAAAAGATGGAAAAAAATTCTATTATATTTATGTATGGATCCCTGCAGTTGCAACAGAACTTGGGGTAAGAATGATGTCTCCAGTAGGGAAAACTAAATTAAAAAAAGCAATGAAATCTGAATCTTATGAAGCAAATTCGACTTCTAAAGATTTTTTTGATACGTATATTACTTTAGAACGTTCAGATATTTTTAGTAAAGATAATTTAACCGATGAAGCAGCAAAAAATGCTAATTGGACTAAATTAATACATAATGATGATAGTAGAGAAATGCCTAAACAACCTAGTGGAAGATCGTATAACTCTTTAATGAGATACGAGAGTCAAATGGGGGATCCGCTAAAAGCATTAACTGTTGGTTTATATCGTATAGGATTTACAACATATAAAAAAGGAGAGGTAAATGGTACGTTTTTAGCGCAAGTTGCTGCACCAGTAAAACTACCTGGGGTTGCAATGGCTAAAACTATTGAAGGTCTTAAAGAAGCTTTATAAAAATATAATACAAATATTTAATAGCTTATAATTTTTTTAAATCTCCGAGAATTACAATTCTCGGAGATTTTTGTTTTAATTTAAATACAGAGCCCTTACAGAAAAACTACTGTTCCAGGCTACAATAAAAGGCTACAGATAAAATTTATAAGGACAAGAAACTTTAATTTAAGAGAACAGTAGCTAATAATAACTTCGATCTTTTATTGAGGTTATTTTGTGTACTCTACTAATGTGATTTAAAAAGATGTAAATGTATAAATGTTAAATAGGTAATGTGTTAAAGAAGGAAATATATATCTTTGTTAAAATTTTTATCATGTATAAAAAATTATTTTTTATTGGGCTATTAACTATTGTACTTCAAAGTTGTAAAACATTTATTGTAGATAGTAAGAATAGTACTGTAACACAAAGGGCTGTTTCATTACTTCATATAGGAGATGAAGAGGATTTGTTATTAGAAAGTAATTATAAAAATTCCGCAATTGTTACTACAACTCAGCCTATAAAAGTAATAGTCGCATCAAATAGTTTTACGAAACAAAGTTATAAAGCTTTTTTAAAAGCAAATGCCCTTCAAAATAAAGCAATAACTGTAAAATATGTCGATTCTTTAGAAAATAAACCAGTCTATGTTTCCGTTACCTTGGCAAATAAAGTAGCGGTGTTAGATGCGTTTAAAGAAAAACAAAACAGTTCATTAAGAGAATACTTATCACTTCAAGATGATGCTAGATTGATTACTAGTATATCTTTAGTAACTAATAAGGCTAGGTTAACTAAAATTAATACGGCTGAAGAGGTGTTTATTACGCCTTTTGGACTTAAATCCTATGCCTTAGAGTTGTACTCAGGAGGTAGGTTGGAGGAACGAATTTTATTTACTGAAACAGTTGTTTTTGCATATAATACTTCAGGGATTTGTTGGAAAGAGAATAAAAAACATCAATTAGAGATTGTAGATTTTGTAGAAGGGTATGGTTGCCCATCTAAAACATTTAAAAATGCCAATAGGGCTAAAAAGAAAATAAATTACTTTAAATTTTAAGCATGCAAAAGCTATTTATACTATTATTGGTACTTGTAAGTACTTCATGTAAGGATATTATTGATGAAGAGAGAATATATGAAAGTTCAGTAGAATTATTAGCACCTACAGATGCAGCTATTTTAAGCGATATAGATGTAAATTTTGCTTGGAGTTCTGTTGAAGGAGCTGATGAATATGTTATTCAGATAGCTACTCCTAATTTCGGAAATCCAACACAAATAGTAACAGATTCTACAGTAGTTACCACTAGTTTTTCAACAACACTTTTGGTTGCTACTAATTACGAGTGGAGAATTAAGGCGAAAAACCCAAACTACGAAACTGCATTTAGTACAAGAAGTTTAGAAATACAATAAAACTTTTGAATAAAAAGAAAAAAACATATTTATTATTAGTAGCTGTTTTAGGGCTTTGGGGTACTATTGGTTATAGAGTAATTTCAACTTTAAATCCAGAAGAAACTGTAGTTGTTGCTGAAAATATTTCAGTAGATTTTTCTCCAGAAAAAGCAAAGGTAAATACATTCTCTATTACTCCAATAGAAAGAGATCCTTTTCTAGGAAAACTAATCAGAAAGGGAACTAAGGTTAAAGGTAATCAAGGTAGAAAAGTAAAAAAACCAGATTTAGAAAATCCTTGGCCACAAATTCAATATCAAGGAATGGTAAAAAAACAAAATGCAAGTTCTAAAATATTTATTATTACGATTAATCAGCAACAGCATTTACTAAAAAAAAATCAAGAGTTAAAGAATATTAAGTTGTTAAAAGGAGACTCTAAAGAGGTGCAAGTTAGTTTTAATAAGGAAGTAAAAACTTTTTCGATTCAGTAATGATGACGAGCCTTAAGATAAAAGCTGGGGCTTTACAACTAACTTTATTTGTTTCGGTAGTGTTAGCCTTGTTGTTAGGGGCATTTATATTATATGTTCAGCTGCAAAATAGAATTGAAAAGCAGCATTACTTTGTTCAAGAAACTATTGCTAATGCTCAAAAAGGGGTTGAGTATGGTCTAGGTAACAAATTATTAGTTAATGATTCTGTTTCTTTGTTAGTAGAAGACGATAGGTCTATTAAGGTAAGAAGGACTTACTGGGGAATGTTTGAAAAAGTATCATCTGAAGCTACTATTAAAAATTTTAAGTTTAAAAAAAACGCTTTTATTGGGGTAAAGAAAAATTTAGAGAAGAATATAGCACTTCAGTTAACAGACTTCAATAAACCACTAGTATTGGTTGGTGAAACTAGTATTCAGGGTAATGCAATCTTGCCTAAACAGGGAGTAAAATCAGGGTATATAGCTGGAGTTCCTTTTTATGGAGAGCAATTAATAAAAGGAAATATAAGTATAGGAGGTAAATTGCCTAAATTCCCTTCAGAGAAAAAGAAATATTTTAAAAATATTTTTTCCATTCCAAAAACGAAGAGTAAATTTATTGATTTAAACATAAAGCGTCAATGGCAAAATTCTTTTAATGAAGAAACTAAAATTATTTATAGTAATTCAGATATTCATTTAGAAGGAGTGAATTTAAAAGGGAATATAAAAATTCAATCGGCTACAAAAGTAACCATCACCGCATCTACAAAATTAACAGATGTATTAATTGTTGCTCCAATTATAGAAATAAAAGAAAATGTAGTAGGGGTTTTTCAAGCAATAACTTCTGAAGAATTAATTGTTAATGAAGGAGTTAAATTAGGTTATCCTTCAGCCTTAGTTCTAGCTGAGAAGGATAAAGAGGGTGCTACATTTTTTATGCAAATAAGTAAAGGTTCACATATAAAAGGAGTAGTAGTTTATTTAGGAAAAGATGGTTTTAATAATAATGAAGCACAACTTTTTTTAGATAAAGAAGCTGAAGTTACTGGAGAGGTATATTGTAATAAGAATATAGAATTACTAGGAAGTGTTTATGGTAGTGTATATGCTGCAAATTTTATAACGAGTCAATCGGGATCTATTTATCTAAATCATATTTATAATGGTACTATTACAATAGACAAATTGCCTAATGAGTATGTAGGATTGTCTTTTAGTAAAAACGATAATAAATCGGTTTTAAAATGGATGTATTAAAGAAATTAAAAGCTTCATCATTAATGGAAACATTAGTGGCTACCGTTTTAATTATTATTGTTTTTATGATAGCGAGTTTGACCTTGAACAATATTTTATTTGGAAGTATTAGAAAAGAAGCAGGAAAAATAAATACGCATTTAAACGAATTACATTATAATTATTTACATAGTAAAATAGAAGTGCCCTATTATGAAACTTTTGAAGACTGGGAAGTTTCTATTGAGCAAAGTAAAGAAAAAGATGGAATATTGTTTATAGAAGCATTGTATATCGAAATAGACAAAAGATTAGAACGTCAAATAAGAACTCTTGAATAAAAAAGTAAGTGCATATACATTAAGTGAGGTATTGGTAGTTTTATTACTAACTAGTATAATTGCTGGTATGGCTTTTTCTGTTTTGAATATGGTTCAGAAACAAATATTTTCTGTACAGAAAAATATGGATGTAAAAGCAAGTTTTAGAGAGTTTGAACAATCTCTGATGTTAGACTTTAATAAATATCACAATGTTAGATTTGATAGGAATGACAATCGATTGGTTTGTTATTCAGAAATTGATTCTGTAAGCTATAATTTTATGCCCAATTATGTGCAAAAAAATATAGATACTTTTTATGTTTCAGGAATTCATAAAAAGTTGTTTTTTGCAGGTAATGAAATTGAAGGTGGAGTTATGGATGCTATAAAAATAGATAGCATAGCTCTAAATTCAAACTTGCGACTATTTATTTTTAAACAAAATGATGCTAATACATATTTAGATTAATGGCCTTTAAAATTGATAACATAAATAAAGAGGCTACAAACAAAACCAAAGAGCGTTTTGATATAGATAGTTTATTAAAAAAAGAAATAACCTTTTTAGGAAGTTCTTTTTCGAGTAAATTAAAAGAAGATTTCTATACGGAGTTAAATATTTTATTAAAAGCAGGTATTGCATTAAGAGAAGCTTTAGAGTTGCTTAAAAAGGCTCAGAAGAAAAAGAATAATGAGGAAATGCTAACCACTATTGTAACTGACCTTGTGGCCGGTAATAGTTTTTCTGAAGCCTTAAAAAAGCACAAATCATTTACGGAATATGAATACTATTCTTTAAAAATAGGTGAAGAAACTGGGACATTAGCAAGAGTATGTGAACAATTGGGAGGTTTTTTCGGTAGAAAGAATGAACAACGAAGAAATTTAACGAGTGCCTTAACTTATCCTATTATTATTTTGAGTACAGCTGTATTAGTAGTGGTGTTCATGTTACAGTTTGTAGTGCCTATGTTTCAAGACATTTTTACACAACAGAAAGTTGAGTTGCCATTAATCACTAAGGTTATTATTGATTTCTCTGAATTTATTAAAAACTATAACGGATTATTATTATTACTAATTATCAGCTTTTTTTTGATACACTTATTCTTGAAAAAACACACAAAATATAAGCGAATAAAGGATTCTCTAGCATTAAAAATACCTTATGTAGGTAAATTTATAAAAGCAGTTTACCTGTCACAATTTACACAAGCAGTTACCTTGTTAACTTCCTCTAAAGTGCCGTTAGTAAACAGTATTCAATTGGTAAAACAAATGATATCGTTTTATCCTATACAAGAAGCGTTAGCTAGTGTGGAGCAACAATTGTTAAAAGGGGATAGTTTAAGTGAGAGTTTGGCTAAACACAAACTATTTGACGATAAAATGATAGCTATGGTTAAAGTAGCTGAAGAAACCAATCAAACTGAATTTATCTTTGAACGTTTGAATACACAATACAATACTCAGGTATCTCAACAGTCTAAAACATTATCAACCGTTATGGAACCTTTAATAATCGTTTTTGTGGGCTTTTTTGTTGGAGTAATTTTGGTAGCCATGTATTTACCAATGTTTCAGTTAAGTAGTGTGTTGGGTTAATTAAAGCTCTTTAATAAAACTTTAGCCTGAAGATAGTATTTACCAGTTCTATAGTTTTTTTCTTTTTTGAAATGAAGGTTAATGATTTCACCAAACTTAGTTTTTTGTTCTATTTTATGAATTAAGGCAAGTGTATTGTTGTAGTCCCCTTCTAACGTAAATTGATAAGTTTTTACAGTAGCGTCGTTCTTACTGCTTATATGGGGTTCAATAAAATCTAATACTTTTAACTGGTTACTTTTAGCGTGAGTAGTAATGTTCTGTAGTAAGCTATTTTGTATAGAGTTTCCATTGAGTTGGTATGTTGTTAAAATAGAATCATAATATTGTTGTTTCTTTTTAACCAAAGTAAGTTGTTTAGGAGTGTTTTTATAAAGAATTTCTTGTTGCTTTAAATGTGTATATTGTTCTTTTAAAACTATAGTTTTAGATATGGCCAACTGATAACACACAAAAGCAGTTATTAAAACACCTGTAAATAATATATAAAGCTTTTGTTTGTTATTCATGACTCATGTTTAGTTTTATAGAAAACTCTGAGCGTGTTGTACTGGTGTCGCTATAGTCTAGAATTTCAACTGTATGTACCCAATCATTATTTTCTAATAACTTTACCCAATTAGTGAATGAGTCACTTTGTGAGGATATACCAGAAATAATAATAGTATTGTTTTGAGTTAAGATATTTTGATCTTTTTTAATTCGTTTTTGTAAGGGTTGATAATTCAATTCGGATAGTAAAATACTATTCGGAATGCCTGTGATAATTTCATTAACATAAAACGAACTTTTGGAAGCGTTACTCTTTAAAATATCAGTTGCCAACTTTTCAGTTTTTTTCAGTTTTTTATCTAATGCTAGTATTGCGTTTTTATTAACGGTATTTACTTGCGAAGTTTGTTGCAACTCATTTACTTTATTGAAGTAATGATTGAATAAAAAGAAATTTAAGAATAAGCCAACCAAAAATACAATAAGTGCGCCTTGTAGCCCTTTTTTAAAGAGCATCAGGTATTTAAAATCTTGAAATAATGAACTGGTTTTCTCTTCAGAATTAGAAACTCTGTTATTGACGTTTAAAAAAGCCGTAAGCGCCCCTGATAAAGATAAGATATACTTGTTAAGTGTAAGTAACCCATTAATGTTGTACTCTTCTTGTTTGTTGATAGAATTAGTAATGTTTACGTCGGTAATCTTTTCGGTTATAGTAATTTCTGCATTAGTACTTTGTATTGTTTTTGAAGTAACAAAATCAGTAATTTCAGTTATAAGGTTATTTCCTAAGGAAAATGAAGTAACAAATATGTTTTTAACTTTAAGAGCTTCTATTATGTCATCCACATAGTTCTTCCTACATAAAGCTATAAAATTGGTGTTATTGTTTCCAGAAATTATTTCATAATAAAAATCTTTGGTATTTATATTAGGAAAAGCAGCATTGAAAATAGCGTTCTGACTTGTGTTAGAAGTAGTTACTTTTTTAAATAACACATTACTTGTGTTAATCACTAAAAAAACATGTTGTTTTTTAGGTAATTTCTCCGAAACTAAATCAATAGATTCAACTTCGAATTGTTGGTTTAATTCTAATTCTTTTTTTCGTTTTTGTAAAGAACTAACTAAATAGGTTTCCTTATTATCAATTGTAGAAATTTCTATACCACAAAAGTGTTTTCCGAGTATTAGATATGTAACAAGTTTTTGTAACATTAGTAAATAACAGTTGGCTTAATTAACACTGCTAACTTACTTTTTGAAACTTCTTTCTTCCTAGAGCTAAATAACCATTTAAGAATAGGTATTTTAGATAGTATAGGGACCCCAGTTCCTGAGTTTCGTTTTGAATTTTCTTCTAGTCCACCAAGGATGATGATATCTTGGTCCTGTGCTCTAATAGATGAGTTAAAGGTTCTGGAATTAATATCTGGCGGTGCATTTTCGGCTATTCTACTTCCAAAACTTGATTGAATTACATCAATACTTAGTGTAACGGATCCATCACCAGAAACATATGGTTTTATGGTTAATCCAAGTTCAGCAGTTATTGGTTCGTAATTGGTGATTTCAGATGTTTGTGGATTGTCAGTACCATAAATATTACGTTGTGTAACTGCGTAATAGGATTGCTGTCCGTTAGAGAATTTAGCACTATGACCATTTAAAGTAGATAACTTAGGTGTTGATTTTATTTTTAAATCACCATTAGTTTCCATAGCTTTTATAGTAGCAAAAAAATTAGGAACAACTTGCCCTAAATTAAAAGATCCAAATCCTTTAAAACCACCAATAAGTTTATTAATTGTTTGTGCACCAAGAGTTAAATTAGTTGAAGGGTAAATTCCACCTTGTGTGGTTGCTGGGTTTTCACCAATACCCCAAGTAACTCCAGTTTCAATAGTAGCATTTTTACTAACTTCTATAAACATTACTTCAATTAAAACCAATGGTATAGATTTGTCTATTTTATGAATAAACTTCTTAAAACGCTGAATTTTTTCATGTGTACCACTTACGTAAATACTATTTAGTTCGTTATCTATTGTGTATTTAACTCCATTTTTTATTTCATCAGGAATAATATCGACAATGTTATTACTTTGAGAACTATTATTATTTCTATTAGCAGAAGGACTATTATTTCTTTGTTGTCCTTTATTTACATTATCAAATTGGTTATAAGAAGTGTTATTTCCTGAGTTAGAAAAACTATTTCCTCCTCCGCCAGAAATGTTACCGCTCGAATTGTGACTTCCACCAGTATTATCATCTAAAATAGCTACTGAACGATGCATTAAATGTATAACCTCAACTTGCCTTACGCTTAATTGATTTGCAGTACCAAAAAAGTAAATGTTATTTTCCTTTTTATAGGTGAAATTTTTACTCTTTGTGTTTGATTTTCCATTACTCGATTGAGGCGTATTTTTTTTTGCAGATGAATAATTACTTTGAGGTTCGAATATTTTATTTAATAAATAATCAAAATTTATCGATTTCGCTTTTAAAGTAGCTATACCTGCATCATCTAAGGGAGTGGCTGTAAACACGTCTATTTTTAATTCATTACCAATATCATGAATAATATCTGCTATAGGTGTATTAGCAAAATCGACATCTAATAACTTCTTTTCGTGGTCCAATACTTTAAAATAAAAGTTCGATTTACGCCTTCTTTTAGGTCGTTGAACTGATTGATTAGTTTGTGATGAATTTGCATTGCTAACATTAATAGCTGCTCCATTTTCAAAAAGAAAAAAGTTGTCTTTAGTTTTTTCTACATACAAGTCATTAGCGAAGGCTAATTTGTCCATAGCTGCTTCAAAAGGAATATCTTTAATATAAGCTGTTAGTATTTTATTCTCTAAACCTGGAGAAAAAACTAAGTTTTTCCCTGAAACATCCATAATTCGTTTAAAAACATCGTATAATTTATCTCCTTTAGCATCAATAGATAAAAGATTGCTATTAGGTGTATAAATAACAGGGATTACTTTCTCTTGTGTAATTTCAACAGGTTTCTGGTGCTTTTTTATAGATAATATATTGCCTGTAAAATCAATACTTAACTCATATTCTTTACATAAAAACACTAACAAATCACTAACAGTTACATTAGAAAAATTATTAGCAAGTGTAATGTTATTTAATGTTGGAGAAACGTTAATATTTAATTTATGGACATTAGAGATGGCTAATAAAAAATTAGGGAGCGTAATATTGTTTACACTTATTTCGGTTTTTACATTCTCAGTTAAACCAACATTATCAACAGACAATGCTGTGAGTTGATTCTTTATATTTTCTATTCTATTATCGTTCTGTTGTGCTAAGCAAAAACAAGTGGATAATAATAGTATAAGTAGAATTTTTTTCATTTTTGTATAGATAGAACTAATCCATTAATAACGAATATACTTCTTCAATAGAAGTGGTACCGTTTTTAATTAATTGTATGGCATTATTTTTTAGCGATGTAATATTTTCGGTTGCAAGATAATCATCAATTTCTAAATCGTTATTTTTTATATGTGGTATTAACTCTTTTTTTATAGGTACGATTTCATAGATGGCTTTCCGTCCTTGATATCCTGTATGATGACATTGATTACAGCCTTTAGGGATATAGTGTACTCTTAAATTTTCAGGAATACTGAAGCTTTCAGGAAAATGATGGTTTTGAGCTTGCTCTTCGGTTTTACAAAGGTTGCATAATTTCCTAACCAATCGTTGTGCCACACTAATATTTAAAGTGCTGGCAATTAAAAATGGAGGAATCCCCATATCAATTAACCTCGAAATTGTAGCCCATGCGGAGTTGGTGTGAATAGTAGACAATACTAAGTGTCCTGTTAAAGCGGCTCTAATGGCCATATTAGCGGTTTTAGCATCTCTAATTTCACCAACCATGATAACATCAGGATCTTGTCTTAAAAACGTACGTAATGTACTTGAAAAGTCAAGACCAATACTTTCTTTTAGCTGAACTTGATTAATTCCTTCAAGTGTATATTCAATGGGGTCTTCTATAGTTAATATGTTGGTTTTATCATCATTCAATAATTTTAAGGTAGCATATAAAGTAGTTGTTTTTCCTGATCCTGTAGGTCCCGAAATCAAAACAATACCATTTGGTTTCTTAATACCTTCTTTATAGGTAGTTAGTTCTGAATTGTTAAAGCCTAATTTTTCTAAACTTATGTTATTGGTGTCTTTACTTAGTATACGGAGCACTATTTTTTCGCCGTAGAGCGTAGGTAAAGAAGAAACACGAATATCAAACTCATCATTACCGTTATTCATCGTAATTCTACCGTCCTGGGGTAATCTTTTTTCAGAAATGTCTAAGGAAGCTTTTATTTTTAACTTATTAACGATAATTGGATATTCTTCTAAGTTAATAAGGTAATGCTCTTTTAGTTTTCCATCAATTCGTAGTCGTACCCTACATTTGTGTTCGTAAGGTTCAAAATGAATATCACTGCTGCCAATTTCTTTAGCGCTAATCAATATTTTTTCTAAAAAATCATTACTATAATGTAGCTCTTCACTACCACTTGATTTCCTATAGTTTAATGCAAGTAAATGTTTTATTACCTCTTGGTTTTCCTTTATAAACTTTATATCATAATTAAATAAAATATTAAGCTCTTGTTGCAGTGAAATAGAGGTGTCGGAAGATTTAAAATAAACCGTATCATTTTCAAATGCTACTGGAACAATACCATAATGATATGCCTGGTCTGCAGTAATTAATTGCGTTAAGGAAGTGGCTATTGTATTGTCGTTTTCCAAAATATTATAAACTGTATAAGTTATTAATTAGTTCTGACCAATTTGCAAGATAAGAAATAGCAAAGAATAAACTTATGTAGCCTGCTAATGGTACTGTTTTTTGCGCATCATTTTTTGATAAAATCAAATGTAATAGTAGTGATAAAATTAGTGAGAAAACGAATAGAGTTATAAAGGAAATTAATGAAAAAGTGCAGGTTAAAGCAAAGAATAATAGAATATCTCCCAAGCCTATACTTTCTTTAATATCAATTTTCATTTTTAACTTAGTGTATAAATACAATACAGTTAATAGGATTAATATAAAGATGCTATTAAATAATATTGAATATAAAAATAACTCAAAAGAAGTTTCAAATACGTATAATATTCCGCTAATTAACCCAATAATAGGAAATAAGAACCACCAAACTAATCTTTCTTTTACATCCTGATAAAAAATCAGCAAAAACGTAAGGATAAGAGTTATTTTTAAAAAAATCATTAGTGCTAATCCTTAACTGTTTGGGTAGGCTTTCCGGATTCATTAATAATCCAGACATTAAAAACACCATTACCATTAAAGTCGGTTATAGCTGTTGCTTGTGCTTTAAAGGAATTATTGTCTGCGCTTATAATTTCGTAGGTGTAATTAGCAGTTCCGTTTTCTGCAACCGTTTTTGGAGCTATGTAATCAACCTCACTCAATTCATGTGAATATTTAGAGTACATATACCTATGGGTAGTTTGAGAACTGTGTATTTGCTTTAATTGTAATTGAGCCTCTAAACTTTTCGCTTTAGCTATTAAAGGCATTAAGTTGGGTAATGCTAATAGTAAAAGGATACCAATTATGGCTAATACAACAAGTATTTCCTGTAAGTTAAAAGAATTAAGCTTTTTATTTAATTTCATATGTCAAATATATGAATAACTATTATTTTTTTTGCAAATTCTAAAAAGATACAAGTATGATGAGTTTCAATAATACCTTTTTCAACAAGTGATGTTTTTTTTCGTAAAACGTGAAGTTAATCCAATCTTTTTACCAATATCAGTTGAATTTAATTGTGATAATAAATTATTAAACGTTAGTTTATTATCAATTACAAAAGCCAACACTTTTAATTCATCTAGTGTAGATTCTATAATTGTTTAGTTTGATGATAAATATATAAAATAATTACAACCTCATGCCTTCCTCAATGTCCGTGAATCGTCACCCAAACCAACCACGTTACAACACGCTACCCACAAACCAAATAAGCCCTTTTGACACACGTTTATACCACCGAGTAGGTAATTATGTTATAAACAAAAAAAACAGCCCGATTAAAGACTGCTTTTATGTTGTACTTTGTTAAAGTATGCAAGATTTTTTTTATTTTATTCTATTTAACAATTATATTTACATCCTTACAAATTCACTTCCGTTCCATCAGGTTTAATTAGATAATACTTCTTCTTCATAAATATTGACTGCGATTTTAAAAACATTAAATAACAGCTAGATTTTTCGACAGTTCTCTCATCAAGATACTCAATTAGAAAAAAATGCTTCGTGTAAAAGAAAGAGAGATATTCTTCATCTTTAGCTAAAAACAACTTTTTAAGTTTTGCTAATTTATTCTTTTTAACTTTTGAGCAAGAAATAAAAGATATAGATTCACTTTTTATGTTACTTTCTAATTCAGAAAGGGATATTTTATCGACTCCAAAAAACAATGGATTCAAAATATATTTTATAATTAATATTATAGGAATAAAAATTATAGCTATGGCTAAAAAAATCAACCCTAAAGGTGTTGTTGCAGTAAGTAACATCATATATATATATTAAAATTTCCAACGATAACTAGATTTACCTTCAATTGCAGACTTCGTACCAAATCCAAAGGCTGCACCAAAATTCTCATGAACACTAAATGAAAAATCTGCCCCTTTTCTTGAGATTTTGTGAATATCTGTAAACCTAAAAATAGTCCAACCAACTGTTGCAGTAGTTGGTAGTTCAATAGCTGATTTACCACCAATTTTTCCTTTATGCTTTTTTGAAAAGCCATAATCTCCAAATATTCCTGTTTCTATTGAAGCTCCATATAAAGTTCCTTGTGTCATTCCATTTTTCCCAACATAATGAATATTATGAGTTGGAGAATACTTTTGTAGTTTATTATCGTATTTTCCACCAATATTAAACTTAAATAAATCAGTCGTAGCTCCTTTAACACTGAAACCAGCAAGACCTCCATCAACAGAAAAATTAACAAACCCAAAGTCAACTCCTCCATTAATAGACCATTCGGATGATTTGAGTTCTAATTTTCCTAAAAACCCATATCCAAAGCTTCTAGATTCACCTATATCAATATTATATCCATCATTCATGCTACCTGACATCCCCTTGCCTCCAGAACTCCAAACCCACTTATCATAATCGTTTTTATAAACTTCTCCGCCATTAATCAACTGATGTGCCTTAGCTCTAATCCAACCAAACAATCCTCCATCTGGGTCAACTCCATTTATTGGGTTATTCCCCATACCTAAATAAGGGCTATGATACTGGCTATATGGGTCAGTTGTCAACCACCTACCAATTCGTCCATCCCAAAGCCTTAACTGAAACGCTTCTTTACCAGTTTCAGGGTCAAGCTCTTGCCCTTGGAAAGCATAACGATATGTACCGTTGGTCAATTTACGTTGCGGCATTGCCATCCCAAAAGGGTAATAGTCCGTATAATTACTTACCGTTGCTACATCCGTGGTAACATTTGTAATACGAACGTTATCTAAGGTGAAATATTGTGCTGGAGTTGTAGTATTACGTAACATAAATGCAAAGCTATAGTCGCCAGTTGCAGTTGGAGTAAAGAAAAAGGCCTTACTGCCTGAATATGCTTCCGGGTGTGTTTGTATCACACCAGATGTTCCTGAAACTTCACAGATAAAATTACCTGCAAACTCATTACTTCTTAATACATCATATTCAAATTTATAGGTGTTATTAGTAGTTAAGCTAGAAATAACTTGAGTTCCTTTATCAGTATCAGTTACTGCTACTTTTAATTGTTCTCCAACAATACTTAAAGTTGTAGCAGCTCCCACGGCAGTAAATGGTGTATAGTTACTTGCAAAATCATTTTGATATATTACAGGTACTCCTAATACCATAGGATCTTTTGTAATTACAGCACGTACATTACCCAAATGATCGGTTAACTGATAGGATTCACTATTAGTTTGTTTATGGTATACTCCAACTCTTGAAGCTCCATAAATTGGGTATTCTTGTGGTGTAGGAGTAGGGCTTCCAATATTATCAGCTGTGTACACAGCTATTGTATTGCCAGCTACATTCCTTACATAATAGGTAGTATTTACCACTGTAGTGCCACCAATAACAGTACTTATTTTTTGTATGCGTTGTCCTTTGTCATTATAGATAAAGTCAATACTGTTTGTACCGGCTACATTACTTACATTCGTAACCAAACCAGATGTGTTGTATTGATATAATACTCCTTCACCATTGTTTTGTGTTAATTGCCCAATGCTATTATAATCATAATTATTCAATACTTGTGTTTCTAAATCAGTAGTTACACTAGTATTTGGTACTGCGTCAACTACATGGTTTAACTGATTAGTTTCATCAGTATATTTATAGGTAAACTGATCCATAAGATTGGATCCAGCATCGGTATTTTTATTTCTATTTAAGGTTCGTATATTTCCGTTAGCATCATAGGTAATTCCGGCTACATCAAAATCAGTAGTACCGGTTACGCTTGTTGCTATACTGGCTTTAAATGTAAGTGTAGGTGTGGCTATGGCATGAAAACCATCGCTTAGTGTTACACTTATAGCCGCTTGTACGTCCTCTGAAGCTGCAATAACTTGATTTCTGTTTTCATAATCAGAAACAGCACTACTACTTGTTGCAGTGGATGAGTCGTATTTAAAATCGGCTCCTTCCAACCATTTGTTTTTATTGTAGGTATAGTAATAGGAGTGGGTTGTGCCAGGAATAGTTAAGTCCTTTGTTGCCCAATGGGTTGCCTTTATATTTCCGTCAAATCTATCTTCACCAGCAGCTGACGTACTTATATTGGTGTTGCTACGTAAATAATCATCTTGATGATAGTCTAAAGTGATTCCAAAAGCATCATTAGCATCATGCCCTGGATCCATTGCAGGGTCTAAACTAGGGTGATTAATACTCTTTAAGGAGCCATCCAAATTATATACATAATCAATACCTTGTATGCCTTCTGCTAGTTCTACACGTTTTAAAGGACCTTTTTCATAATAACTGTAGGCTACTTGCTCGGTGAAACTGACATCATCAGTTGATGTTTCAACTTTAACCAATTCTCCAACACTATTATAGTTGTACTTATGAATAAATGTATCATTAATTGTACTGTGTTTTTGATAATACACTTTTGTTACTTGGCTAGTAACATCATCATACACATAATCAATTGTTTTTACACCTAATCCATTTATATCTTGTATTACCCATGTTACACGACCATAAATATCATAGCTATACCATGTTTTACTTGTTTCTGGGTTTTTAGTAGCCGTTTTTACTACATTTCCAGCAACGAATTGTGGGCGTCCATAATACGCGTCTAAATTATTAGCAGATAACATAATGTTAAAATCAAAATCAACTACATCATATAATGTAATATTCTGTTCTGAACAGTTTACAGGGTCAACTACAGAAGTATTTGCATTAAGGATTGTAAAATCACCTATACATACGCCACTTTCTATTGGTCTGGCTTTATCATCATAATTAGTATATGAAAACCGGCTTAATGCTACTTGTTTGGAGTTTTGTGAAAAACGTATTTGTCCATCCTTCCTATATTTAAATTCTGAAGTTCCTAGGTCACGGTTTGCAGTTTTTAATAATTGAGTTGAGGAATTATATTTAAAAGTTGACTCCAAGGTGTGATTTGGAACCTCCACAGTCAAATCAAAATTATGCGCATCAAAACCTAGAGGTTGTATCGTTTTTGTTAAACGTCCGGCTTTATCATAATAGTTTAAAGAATAATCATAATAGTTTACTTTGTATCTTATTCCTGGGGAATCTATAGTATTAGTGATTGTTCCATCTAATTCTATAAATGTTTCATTATCTAACTCTTGTACGGTTTGTTGAATTCTATACACATGCCCGCCGGTTAATGAAGCAGATGTTACTTCATTTCCAGATCTTAAATCGTAAATTGTATACTCATATGGAACACCAGTTGTACTGTTTCCTAATAATTGTATATCATTATTTACTATTCCTTGAGGAATATGAACATCTACAAAACCTTGCTTTCCTATAACAGAAACTACATCATATTTATCCGGTCCTCCAGACCGTGCAGAAGCTAATGTTTTACCTTCAAGATCTGTAAAAACAACCGTTTCGTTATCTTGTATATCTATAACAACTGTTTTAGTCGCTTTTTGCCTCACTGGTTCATGGGCTTCAGGTATTGCTCCTTCCATATTCCCATTTGGGCCAAAATAACCTTTCCCGAAGGCATAATATAGTTCTTGTGCAGCCGGCACTGTATGTGAGTATCCATTTTTCCAGTTGTGCATTGCTATACCAGAATCAGGGTCAGTATAATGTTGTTTCTTTCCGCCGTATATTTTTAAAATTTTACCCGGGTTTAACTTATCATATACAGTACGCGAAAAGGGGTATTTAGTAACATCTTGATAAGGTTCGCTAGAGTTTGCATCATTATAATACCATCCTACGCTTCCTTGTTGGTTTCCTACTTCTGTTGGTAAGGAGTTATTTAACCATTGCGATTGATCATATTTTGTATTATCAGGATTTTTTATTAACCTATTAATAGTAGCGTAATGGTTTTGATTAGTACTTTTAGCATCAAGAGTTTGAAAAGCTGGTCTTCCTGCAAAATCATATTGTAATTCGGAAGCCCATATTTTGCCAGTTTTAGTGTTTAAACGTTGGTTTTGGGTAGCTTTTCCTAACTCATTATAATATATTACATTAGATCCGATTAAGTTTCCTTCTATGTCATAAACACAGTCAGAGGTCCAGTTTTTATTGTCTATTACTGGAAAGCATGTATCATCATTTGATAATAAATCTTCAAAGCCAGTAGCTGTGTAATTAAATTGAAAATTTGGGGTTACCGAGCTAATTTCAACTCTATAGTCTCTTATGTCATTCTGTGCTAACCACCAGTCTGTTTCACCAGTTACTGCACCTGAGATTAATTCATCATTATAATAAAAACGAAAAGTATAGTTTTCATCTTTAACAATTTTTATTACATCCGTACTAGATACTAAATTATGAATTTTTATTCCAATAGGATCTTCTCTACGATATAGGCCTATTATATCTTGCTGACTATATTGTTGGGCAATTACAGGGTCCCATTTAAACTCTAAGGTGACATCGTTTAAATGAGGTGAATCACCAAGATTTTCTCCTAAAATTAATTTAATTTTCACATTAAATGCCGTTTCCATAATGGGTATTGTTGGTGAAAATTCATTTGGAGAAGCTATTGTGTTAGGAAATTTTATAAAATTAGTTAATTCAATACTAGATGTTCCACCATGTATTGCTTTTTCATGAGATAATAATTTTGCGTCATTAGTATTATGAAATGTTCTTAATTGATTACCATTAATGTCAAAATCTATATCTTCTTGCCAGTGTAGTTCTTGTGAGTATACATTATTTAATGCGCTAATTATCAGTATAAAAACTAGTATTCTTATGTACTTAAAATATGTCATATACAATTTTAATTTTTATAGTTATGTCTATTGTGTTTTACTAATTTAAAACCACCAGTAATTGTAGTGTTATCTATAACTTCTGTATAGGTTTTAGTTACTTTTCCTCGTTCATATTCATAACAAACAGCTAAATTATTAGTTCCAATAATAAATGTTAATTCATCTAGTTCATTGTATACATAACTAGTCATTGTTGAAGCTATAGGATGTAATCTGAAATCATCAACAAATAAATTACCATTAGTTGTGGTAATATAAATATTATACATTGAAGATGATGGGGCATTAAATTTTTCATAATGATTCATTAACATCCAGTCACCTGCAGGGATAACTTCTCCATTGAATGATTTGGTCACCCCATTAAAAACTAAACGAGCATTTGTGTAATTATCTTTATGTATCCAAGCTGAAATTTTATAAGTTTCATCTCTTTTAAAATCAGCATTAGAATAGTCACAAGAACCTATTACTTGAAATGCTCTACCACCAGAGCCTATAGTTACAGAATATTTACCTGTGTGTGCTTTTACATCCGTTCTTCCATTTAAGTGGTTAGCTTTCACTTCACCATCAAATGCGTGTCCATTACTGTCTAATGCAAAATATTCAGCTCCACTATAATACATTTCAGTATATTTTGCATTAGATACAACCATAACTTTACTATCATTATCACACATTTTAGTTGCTGCATAATTATTATTAATATCCTTTATTTCTAAAGATTTTGAAAAATGATTGTATAACGTGTTTTCAGTTATTGTTTGCCAACCTGAAGATTGACTTGTAGTTCCAATACTCCAATTAAAATCATCTGTAAATCCTTGAAATGCTCCATTAACATCAATAGCCCCTTTCCAGCTATAAGACTTATGTTTTCTCCATACTTTTTCATTGTGAGCTGTAGGTGAACTAACGTTTCCAAAAACATTGCGATATTCCCAGTTATTATTCCAAGTAGTTATACCTACTCCAGTTTCCTTCCATAAGGAAGTTGCACTATCATAGATATAATTATAACTGGCTGCTTGTTGATTAAGCATGTTGTTATTGGTAAGGTCATCTACTTTAGCACCCATACCATAGCCATTTACTTCTCCTGAATATTCTGACTTAGTATATGCAGGAATCATTTTAGTTTTTAACTTTGTACCATCATCTGCAACAGTTGTTGTTTCTAGTGTCTCACCTGTTAAAAAATCGTGTTTATCAAAATATGTTGTTTGTGTATAACCACCTTTAGAAGTAGCAATACTTTCTAAAATTGAAGGGTATTTAACACTACTTGAAGAATATAACTTATGTATATCAAAGCTTTGCGCTACAAATTGAGAGGTTGGTGATTTTAAAATCTGAATAGCTTTTACGGATTTAAAGGACTCTTGATAAACGCCAACTTGCCCATCGGATTCCAAATTTTCTTTGTAATTATATTTTACTTTATTTAATAACTGTCCATGTAAGCCATATTGTGACATAAAATTTAACCTTCCTAAGTTATTTGTATATCGTTCTATAGTGTTTTTAAATAGCTGGGTGTTTTCTACTGTAAAAGCATGTGGATTATGTCCTATTTTTTGATTTGTTACTATTTTAAAAGCATTTTTTAGCTGAAACCTTTCTCCAGGACTAGTTTTTATGAAGCTATATGTATAGGGTTTTAATGTTTCAAAGTTATAATGAGTTTTAGATATTAATTCCTGAGTATTAGATTTTATGGATACATCAACATGTGAGTATAATACATTAGGGGCTGGAATTTCCGGTCCAAAATTATATGTATCACCATCATTAGACGGTTCATATGAGGTTACTCCGGATGTATAACCTACATAAGGATCGTTGTAGGAATAATGTGTTTCTGATGTATTAGCATCACCTACATATTTAATTGATTTTACCCGTAGGCCACCACCAATTTTTCCGTTTGGATTAGTAGAGTTCGCAAGTGCATATTGGTGATTTTTTTGCCTTCTTACTGAAACATATTGTAAACAATTATTAAAATCATCGTTTGTAGGTAGAACACAAAAAGAAAATTGTTCAACAGCAGGATCATAAGATGTTGTCTTGATACGTTCTGTAGTAATTGTTGCGTTAGAAATTTCTTTTACTAAATATTCATTGGTATGAAAACGGCGATTCAAATAAAATGAGACAAGCATTGGTTGGCCAACAGTAAATGTTTCATCTAATGGTGTATAAAGATTAGTGTCAGTAGGTAGATCAAAATTGAACACAACGTTTTCTGACTGCCAATCGATATTTTCAAGTGTAATCTTATTTTTATGATATCCATCACCAGATGGATCAATACCTATTGACTCTCCTGTACGATATTGTATATGTCTTGTATCTCTTCTGATCGCCTCTGAGTTAAAGCTATCAGGCTCATAGTTAATTTGCAATTTTGACCCTAATGGTGTTTGTATTTGGTTTAAACTCCAAGCTTCTGGATTATCTTTTAAATACCCCCAGTTGTCTTTATTATCTTGATTATAAGTATGGTAGCTCTGATCGTGATATTTGAATTTGTAAGGGGGTAATAAACTTACTCCTGATTTTCCTTTAGCCTCAAAACTTTTTAAAGTTAATGCTCCTTTTAAGAAAGAAGAAGAATTAGGGGAGTTTTGTAACAACGAATAATCATAATTAAACTCAATAATTTTTTCTGCTTTTGTAGTTAAACCGAGTACTGAATCATCTCTATAATCTAATATTTTTTCACTATTATGAACAGTAAAGCCTGGGTATTCACTTTTTGTATGTAGCATATTTTGGGCTGCAGTATAATTTGGTATTTTAATTACATCAGTATATCCTGTATTAAATAATACTTTTCCATATAATTTTTGCGCTATATCGTATGTCCCAGCAGTTTTATCTACACTAAGGTTATTTGTATTTTTTACTAAAAGAATCTTATCTAATTTTAATGAACTGTTTGGGGGGATATCCACATATGACAAATGAGTTTTTTTTCCTTTCCAATAAACTTGGCTAGGCTCATAATAAAAATTTTGTCCATCTCCGTAATGATAATTACCTATAGGTATTTTTGTTAAATTGGGTGCTTTAAATTTTTTTCCGAAAAGACCAATATCGAGAGGTGATGTATAAGGATTTGTTGTGTAAGGAGCTGTAGGGTTTGCAGTTATTTGTATGCGGCTCCCTTTGGCATCTAATCTTTTTGATTTAATAAATAAGGCTTTATGAGTTCTTGTTTCAATTACATCCAAGTAATATATTTGTTTTCTTCCCCAATAATAATTATAGCTTCCATCTAGCTCATGATAGCCTGTTTTAGGAGATCTCCAACCATAGCCATCTGACCATTTTCCATATTCAAATTCTACCCAATAGCCGTAATCAGTTTTGTCAACCTGACCATTCATATTTGTGTCAACATAATCAGGCCCAGTTATAGCTGTAAGCAACCAGTGTGAAGCATAAGCTTTTTCTTTTTTCATTTCATAAAAAGCTGCATACTCATTTGTAGATGATTTTGTTGATTTAGTAATATTTTCAAATGAATATACAGGTAATGAATAATGATATACCTTACCATCTAATGTAGTAACCCTGTAAGCACCTATACCTTTATCATGAATATGACTTTCATTTCTATTAAGGTCTTTTGCTTCAACAAAAGGCATTCCTTCAATATTGTTTTCTTTTATTTGTTTGTTAGTAAAAACTTCAACAAATTGACCTTCTCTAACTCTACCGTTATTTGTTTTTTTATTCCCGTCACTAGTAATATTAGTGTCATAACTTGAAGAGGTTGTACTTATTTGATTTACAAAAACCTCATCTGAAAAATCGGATAAGATCCCTTCTGTAAATGTAAATGAAAAATCCGAGGTACTAGGGTTTAAAAACTCATTAGGGATAAAATAATCTTCTTTTTTGTTTCTAAAAAAACTATTATTTTTATTTTTAAATCCAAAGAATATTTTATTGTTTAATTTCATATTATCATGGTATGTATTCATTGGCACATCCAAATATGATTCATTAAAATAAGTACTGTTAAAGTTGTCACGAACCCATGTACGGCTACTTCCTCTTTGATATAAATTAATTTCTTCTGTTATTTTAGGGCTTATGTTTCCTGAAATACCTTGTGCACTAACTGAATAATTGTCATAACTTGGTAGTATTATGCTTTCTTCACCTATTGCAAGTGTAGTTGTATTATCTGCTTCAGTTATAAAATTAAGAGCAAGATACTTATTAACATCTGTCAAAACATCTTGTTTTAAACGGTATGGGGTAATAGCAGCGGCTGACTCCTTAGTGTCATAATTATATAAAATACCACTAGCATCCATTTTTTCTTCTTTATATAAGCCATAAGTAAATGTGCTTTTTCCCCAAGAAATCCAATAAGCTCCTAAATCTAAATCAAATCCTCTATTTTTAGTATTGGTATAATAATCTCCCTTGTTTACAGAGGAACTTTGGGTATTAATAGACATACCCATAATACTATATGATGTACCTGATTTAGAATTCCAGTTAATTCCAGTACTACTGCTTTTATGGCCTGTGCCTACACCAAAATTTCCTGAATCAAAGTTGTAATTAGCATTCACACCAAAAGCTCCTAAACTTGCAGTGTAACCATTCGTATCAGAGACATTTAATCCTATAGCTGTACCGGGAATATTTACACTCATATTAGCGTCTTCTGTACCATAACCATATCTAATTACTCCACCATAGCCAACAATGCCTCCCCATGATTTGTATCCTCCCCAAGTAGTACTCATTCCTAAAGTTATGCCATTTGGTAATGTACCACCAATTGAAAAATTATACGTATTTACGATACCTCCAACATCATAAAATAATTCATTTACTTCAGTTTTCCCCCAGTCATCTGGTAACCCGCCCACTGAACGCGTAATTGCTCCAGGATTTAAGTTCCAACCCAGTCCAACCCATGATGCTTCTTGATCCATTGCAATACCAGCATGATATGATAGAGATAAAGGATATCCTCCTTCTGGACTAGGAACGTTCATGATAGGTAAAACATAGCTCATATCACCGGTAACCAAGTTTACCATGTCAGTTGAATCTACAGATTCAAAACTTACAGCTTCAGGAGCTACAGGGCCATTATTATTTGCTAACAATTGATTACATGGTATAATTGTAGTTATAAAATTTAATATAAAAAAAAAGGCTATTATTCTATGGGATTTTTTTTGAGGTTTCATGTTAAGTTAGTTATTTAAATAATAAAACAGGTTGGTGTTTGATAATTTCTGTAGGTATTTTAAATTTTATATTTCCAGTTTGAAATCCAAGATCTTGAATAGTTAGATTCAAATAACTTTCTTTTAAATGTTTTTCGTTTCTTTCATAAATAAACAGCATGCGAGTACTAGTAGTCATGCCATACATACGAGGATATACATAATCTTGTAACGCTAAAGTATCTTTCGATTTTGTAAATACATGTACTTTCTCATTCATCATAAAGGATAGTTGGTTAACCATCGCTCCGAATTTTTGTCGGTTGTTAGCTAAACCACTCAATAACTCTTTATTGTTACTAGACATTGATAAGGTAAAATAAAGGTGCTTACTATATCTTTTACGCAGGATACTTACCAAAGAATCTGAAGTTTTTCCTCCTAATTCCTGAGATACCAATGCATCTGTAGGTTTATACAGTAATGAAAAATCAATATTGTTGACGCTTTTTAATTGCTTGTATTCATTGTCAGGATTATTTAGGTATTCCCAAAATTCCTTTTCCGAGTCAAACGTTTTTTGTTTTGAACAGGAGGTTAAACCTAAAAAAAATAGCAGTAAAAAGATTCGTGCCTTGGCAAGCATGGTTGTTTTGTTTTTCATTAAATAGTTTTTTCTATATCTCTTTCAATAGAAACACTTCGACAGGCTCAGTGTGACATGTAGGCAAAGAAATTAGTGATAACTTTATTTTCCTTCAAACTCTGCATTTAACCCAATTAAAATTTCAGCTGTTAAATCACTAGCTTCATTTGCATACATTATATTACCACTTCCACTAGCTCCGAAAATAATGCTATGTCCATTTTCTTTACCATAAACTTTTACATAGTCATTAATATCATTAATCACTGTTTGCGTTACTTTCTGATCCTCTTGCTGAATTTGCTTTTGAATAGCCTGTTGGTAGTTATTTAATTGTTGTTGCTTGTTACCTAACAGTTCTTGTTTTAATTTCAATTCTTTTTCGGTCATTGAAGCACGTTCTTTTTCATAATCCTTCAATTCCTTTTGCCAATTAGTAAGCAAGCTGTCAACATTAGCTTTTAATGTTGATGCTTTTATTTCAAATTGTTTTTTTACAATGGCAGTTCGCTTGTAACCATCCATTAGTTTGTTTACATCCACATAAACTTGTGCTGTGTTTGTTTTAAAATAAAAGAAAGATGCTAAGGATATTATTAAAGCAGTAACTGCTATTGGAAATGCTAATTTGTTCATTATTTATTTTTTAAGTGATTCAATTTTTGTTTGTAATTCTAGCACTAATTTGCTTAGGTTTTTTATGGCTTCTTTTTCGGTTTCCAACTGTGTTATTTTAGTATTTGCAAGGTTTATTTTTTCTTCTTGCTCCAATGTATACAGGGTCAATTCTTCAATTTTTTGTAATAATTTAGCGTCCATTTCTCCTAAGAAAATTCCGTTTTTAGCTACTTCCTTAGCAGAGGGAATATCTTTCAAATGTCCTTTTTCTTCTATATGCTGAGCTACTTCTTTTAACGTAGGTAAACTATAATTTTTTTCAAACACAAAATCAGACCAAGCTATCATATCGACCTTAACCTCCTTTGTATGAATGTTTCCGTTTACTGCAAGTTTGTATGTGCCAGGATCTGTTGTTCCTATACCAACGTTACCGTTACTTAAAACTCTCATCCTTTCTGAACCTCCATTTGTAGTGAATAGAATAGGGTTATTGGTAGTAGTTTTTAACTCCAATCCGCTAGAAGCACTTCCAGCTTGTAATTCAACATTCCCTGCTGCATTTTTCCATAAAGTTCCTTTGTCTGTAGCAATTACTAATTTAGTTGAAAACCTAATATCTCCATTAACATCAAATTTATTGGCTGGACTTGTTGTACCTATACCTATATTACCATCTGCTTTGATTATCATTTTTTCTGTTCCTCCAGATAATAAGCTTAAGTCTTTATTTGTTTGAGCACCAACTATGGCTTTACTTGCATCCCAGCTTAAGATTCCATAATCTGCAGATGCTCCCCAATTTATAACACCATCTCCTCTAAATTTTACTTTATCATTTATTTGCAAACTAGTAACTGTAGAAGTTGCTTGATCTGTAATATGTAGTTTTGCTAATGGATTTATTGTTCCTATACCTACGTTACCATTACCTAATATTCTCATTTTACTTCTTTCGGGTGAATTTGCAACTTCATCAGCTGTTACAGCTTGATTAGTTCCAAAAAAGTCAATAACACCAGCATGGCTAAATTTTATTCCAGAAATACCTTTATAACCGTGAGAAGAACCAACTCTTGCTACTAAATTGTCCGAATTATCATTGTATCTGGTATAAATATTATACCCTAATGCTAATCCTCCATCAGAACGAGTTGCCCCTATACCAGAATACCCTTTTCCTCCTCCAAGAAATAACATTCCATTTTGGGTTCCAGAACCTATTTGCATATTACCTTCTGGCGTTGTTGTTCCTATACCTACGCTACCATTTGAATTAATAAGCATAGCGGTATTATAATCACTTCCCATCCTGAACGCTAAATTACCTCCGTCTTTTTTATTTATATATGAAGGTTGATTTGTAGGAGTTTCAAATGTTATTGAATTGGTGTCAAAAATTGTATTATACTCATAATTCAATGTGTTTTTATTATATAAATGCAATATTCCTGATGGAGTAGTTGTTCCTATACCTACGTTACCATTATTACGTATTACTAATTCTGGACTCGCAAACGCTGTTAGGTAATCTGTTGCATTTGTGTCAAAATACAAGTATTCAAAAGTTGTTCCTGTTCCTTTTGCTCCAATACTAGATTTAACTTGATTATTTAACGAAAAGCTATTTAATCTTGCCCACCCTCCAGTTGTTGTATTTACATTCAAGTTAGCTCCCCAATTATTAACTGCACCAAAAAAATCATATTGAGTCCCCCCTTTTACTATCTTCAACATAGCGTCTGGCGTAGTTGTTCCTATACCAGCGTTACCGGTTGATTCTAATTTATTCTGGGCTTTTAGTACTACAGACATACTCAATACTACGAGAAGAGTTAAAAAATACTTATTCATGTTTTTTTTAATAAAATTCAGTGCAAAATTACAATTAATACTTGAAGAGCAGTGCTTTATCGGTAGTTGATTGTACATGATTGTAAACCAGTTGTTTGTAAAAAAACATTTTAAATTACTACTTAAAAAATCACTAGCATTGGTGGTTTTTTCATCCCCAAACATAGGTATAGAGAGTTTTCTTGAAGTTTTAAGAATGACAATTAGACATTGTAATTTGAGAGTTGTTTTTCTATTCTTTAGTCAAGCCAACTAAAAGAGAATCTGCCTACAAATTCAAAAGAATGTTTTTTATGTATTAATTCACTTTGTAATAGTAACAACGATTCTTTTGTTTTGAATATCACTTTAGAGAGCTTTTAGTTTACTCAAAAAAATAGAAAAAGAAATTGAGTTGTATTGCGTAAAACAAAAAAGACCTTACATTGCTGTAAAGTCTTTGTTTGAAGGTGGTCCCACTTGGGCTCGAACCAAGGACCCTCTGATTATGAGTCAGATGCTCTAACCAACTGAGCTATGGGACCGAAATCGTGTGCAATATTACCACTTATTTACAGATACACCAAATAATTTTATGAGATATCTTTAATTTCTTGACAAAGTTCTATTAGAGTGCCATTGGTAGATTTTGGGTGTAAAAAGGCAACCTGCTTATTGTCAGCTCCTTTTTTTGGTTTTTCGTTTAAAACAACAAAACCTTCACTTTGTAATCTTTTTATTTCAGCCTCTATATCGGTCACATCAAATGCAATATGATGCACTCCTTCTCCTTTTTTATTTAGAAATTTTGCAATAGGACTATTCTCGTTAGTAGCTTCTAATAATTCGATTTTATTTTCCCCAACTTGAAAAAATGAAGTGTTTACTCCTTCGCTTTCAACTGATTCTGTTTTGTAGTGTGGTTTCCCGAATAATTTAGCGAATAGAGTATTCGATTCTTCTAAATTCTTGACAGCAATACCTATATGTTCAATTTTATTCATTTGTAATTGTTGATTAGATGATATAATAGACAGTAAAAATACATAATATACTGTTTAATGTGTAAGTTCCTATCGAAATAGAAGTGAGGAATGGGGTTTTGTTGCTGTAAATTCAAATATTAAATGGTATTGTATTACTTTTGCGACATGGAAAGTAATAGACAAAAGAAAATAGCTGGAGTTTTGCAACTTGATTTAGTAGATGTACTTCAAGGAGCAGCAAGAGAGGGAGGATTAAATGGAGTGCTAATTTCAGTATCTAAAGTAACGGTACCTACTGATTTATCTCTTGCAAAAGTATATTTAAGTATATTTCCAATTGAGAAAGCTAAAGAATTGCTAACAGGTATAAAAATTAATAAAGCTGCTATAAAACATGAAATAGCGCAACGTACCAAGCATCAATTAAGAAGAATGCCAGAATTATTCTTCTATTTAGACGATTCATTAGATTATATTGAGACTATTGAAAAATCTTTAAAAGGAAATGAAGACCCTATTAAAGATTCAGATTTATTAGAAGATAGGGATATCATATAATCATAATTGAAGTTTTCTCTCTACATAGCAAAACGATATCTTTTTACTAAAAGCACTAATAATGCCATAAATATTATTTCAAGAATAGCTTCTATGGGGGTTATTTTTGGCTCTATGTTATTATTAATAGTCTTGTCAGGTTTTGCAGGGTTAAAAACGTTTACCTTATCATATTCAAGTGTAGTAGACCCGGATTTTAAAATAAGCTCTACATTAGGGAAAAAAATTGTAATTACCTCTGAGCAATTATCGAAACTTGAAGGCTATACTGATATTGTTAGTTATAGTAAAGTTATTGAAGAAAAGGTTTTTTTAGAATTTAAAGGAAAAACAGAAATAGCTACTATTAAAGGAGTAGACGAGCAGTATCAACAAACTGTTGCAATTGATTCAACAATATCAATAGGGCAATGGTTCGATCCCAATACAAAGCAAACAGTAGTAGGGGAAGAGCTAGCTTTTAAATTAGGGCTAGGGGTTTTTGACTATTCCAGTAAACTGAAATTAATAGTTCCTAAACTTGGTAAAGGACAAATAAATGAGAATACATTAAATAAAGTTTTTGCATATAATGTAGGATTGTTTAATGTGAATGATATATATAACAAACAGTATTTGTTTTCTTCATTAGAAACAGCACAAGAGCTATTGAGTTATAATACCAATACAGTAAATGCTCTTGAGTTAAAAACTATTCCTGATGTTGATGAAGAGAAGTTAAGAGCAGCATTAAGTAATATTTTTGATAACAAAATCATCATTAAAAATAAATCAGAGCTTAATGATGCAATTCATAAAATGCTAAATACTGAAAACATTGCTGTGTATTTAATATTTACGTTGATTTTGATTATTGCATTGTTTAATGTTATTGGCTCGATTACAATGATGATTATTGAAAAGAAGAAAGATTTATTAACTTTATCTAATCTCGGAACATCAAATAGGGATATCAAACAAATATTTTTTCTTCAAGGAGCATTATTAACCTTTATAGGAGGAGGAATTGGAGTTTTATTAGGGGTTTTATTAGTAGGTTCACAGGTTATTTTTGGATACATAAAAATACCAGGAACTGATATGCCCTATCCGGTTGAGTTAACAGTAATGAATGTATTATTGGTATTGGCAACAATCTTTTTTCTTGGATTAGTAGCTTCAGTGATAGCTTCATATCGTATTAGTAAAAAGATGCTTAACACAAGTTAAATAAGTAAAAAACATTTTCTTTTTCAAGTATATTAACGTATGTTTTTTTAGAAGAGATTATCTAAAATGTATCAAGGCTAATTGCTATTTCTACTAATCGTTTTTAGATACTTAACGTAGATTTTCAGATAATCCCTTTGTTCCTATTAAAAGTACTATATTATGAAGAGTTTTAAAACCATGAATGAGTGAAGTGGTTGTTTGAGTGAGGGAACTACTCTTTTAAAAAGGTAAGTGGGAGTCATTTTAAAGGTTGAGTCCAGCCTGTTTTGAGTCTTTCGATAAAATTCAAAATGAAGTATAGAAGTCTGATGGATTTCGACAAGCTCAATCTGACAATCAAACTTCTTAGTTTGATAAAAGTTATTGTTTGCATGTCACACTGAGCTTGTTGAAGTGTGTTTTTTTATAGTAATTCAAACAAGGTTATTACTTCGAATAAAATTAGTTAGAAAGGAAAGCGATTTTGTATCAGCAATTTATGGAAAATCATTTTCTATTTCTGAAGCACGCTAAAATTATGTCTTTGGAGTTTAGTCAAATTGATAATCTTTAAACTTAAGAGCAACTTCGTCTAGAACATCAAAAACACCAGCTGAATCATCAGTAGTCACCATTTTAATACGATAATCTTTAAAATCTCTAATTCCTTTAAAGTAGTTGGTATAATGACGTCGAGTTTCAAAAACGCCTAATTTTTCACCTTTCCAGTCCAAACTCATTTGTAAATGACGACGTGCGGCACTTACACGTTGTTCCATAGTAGGAAGCTTCATGTGTTCACCAGTATTGAAAAAGTGTTTTACTTGATTAAAGAACCAAGGATTCCCAATAGCAGCTCTACCGATCATACAGCCATCTAAACCATATTCATCGCGCATTCGCATAGCATCTTCGGGAGTGGTAACATCACCATTTCCGAAAACAGGAATGTGCATGCGTTGGTTATTTTTCACCTCTGCAATTGGTGCCCAATTGGCATTACCTTTATATAGTTGCGCTCTGGTACGACCATGAATAGAAATCGCAGCACAGCCTACATCTTGTAAACGTTCAGCAACTTCAACAATTTTGATAGAATCTTCATCCCATCCCAAACGTGTTTTTACTGTTACAGGTAATTTGGTATGTTTTACCATGGCTTCAGTAAGAGAAACCATTAAGTCAATGTCTTTTAATATTCCAGCTCCAGCACCTTTGGAAACGACCTTTTTTACAGGACAACCAAAGTTAATATCAATAATATCGGGACCACTGGCTTCTACAATTTCTACGGAACGTAACATAGATTCTAAAACAGCCCCAAAAATTTGTATTCCTACCGGACGTTCTTTTTCATAAATGTCCAATTTCATGGTGCTTTTAGCCGCATCACGAATTAAACCCTCAGATGAAATAAATTCAGTGTATACCACGTCTGCACCTTCTTCTTTACATAATGCTCTGAAAGGAGGATCACTTACATCCTCCATAGGAGCAAGTAATAACGGGAAGTCTGGTAATTCTATGTCGCCTATTTTAACCACGAGTTGAAATTTTAGAATGCAAAAATACTATTTAATTCTTTATTATTTATAAATAGAAATAAGTCTTCTCTTCCTGAGGAGAGGATTAAGGAGAGGGTGATATTTTGTTTGTCACACTGAGTTGAAGTGTAATAATAATTTGGGTTTTTAGTCTTCGATACTTCGTCTACGCTCTGCACAGGCTGGACTCAGAGTGGATTTAACTTAAAAACTTATTGCTTCTGCAAAATTCTAATTTCAGTAGCTCCTAAACCATATTCGCGATAATCAGCTTCATAAAAACGGATGTTGTCATAACGACGCAACATACTGTATATGTCAGCTTTTAAAACACCATCACCAACCCCATGAACCAATACTACTTTTGGAAAACGCTTTTGAATACTAAAATCTAATTTGTGTTTAGCGGTATCTAATTGTAAAGAAAGAATATCATAATTACTCATCCCTTTCTTAGACTTTACAAGCTTTTCGATATGTAAATCTACCACCAATACAAATTCATTGGTATGAGTCTTTCCTTTGATATGGATTTTTTTCTTTTCAGTTTTACCAGCCTTGGCATCAGCAATACCACTAAAAGTAAAGGTTTCAGTTCCTGTTCTTACTAATTTAGATTCATGTAGTTTTAACGGAAAACCATCTTCAGTTTCTATGGTTACTTCAGGTGGGTTTACGGCTATTACAACACCATCAATGGCATCGTCTAATACAGAAACGGTATCGTTTATTTGAAATTTCATGACTTAAAATAATTCGAATATCAAAAATAAGGTATTTATTGCAAAGTAATTGCATTATATTTGCAGTTAGACGCGTAATGAACAGACCTTCCTAATGTTAGGTGAACGCCCAAAAGAAGACGAGGAAATGAAGCATATTAGAAATTTTTGCATAATAGCACATATTGATCACGGTAAGAGTACTTTAGCCGATAGATTATTGGATTTTACTGGAGCTGTAACTGAAAGAGAAAAGCAAAGTCAGTTATTGGATAGTATGGATTTGGAGCGTGAACGTGGTATTACCATTAAGTCACACGCCATTCAAATGGAATATACGCATGAGGGGCAAGAGTATGTATTGAATTTAATTGACACCCCTGGTCACGTTGATTTTTCGTATGAAGTATCACGATCTATTGCAGCTTGTGAAGGTGCTTTGTTGATTGTTGATGCAGCGCAAAGTATTCAAGCGCAAACAATTTCTAATTTATATTTAGCATTAGAGAATGATTTAGAAATCATCCCGGTATTGAACAAAGTAGATTTACCAAGTGCTAATCCGGAAGAAGTAACGGATGATATTGTTGACTTACTGGGGTGCGATCCTGAAGAAGTTATACATGCAAGTGGAAAAACTGGATTTGGAGTAGGTGATATCTTAGAAGCGGTGATAAATCGTATTCCAGCTCCAAAAGGAGACCCAGATGCGCCGTTACAGGCACTAATATTCGATTCTGTTTATAATTCATTTAGAGGAGTAGAAACTTACTTTAGAGTAATAAACGGTACCATAAAGAAAAGACAAGAAATTAAATTTCTTGCTACAGATAAGACTTATTTCGCTGATGAAATAGGAACCTTGAAATTAACACAACACCCAAAGCAAGAAATTAAAGCCGGTGATGTTGGATACTTAATTACAGGGATTAAAGAAGCAAAAGAAGTAAAAGTAGGAGATACAATTACAGATGCTAAAAACCCAACTACTGAAATAATTAAGGGTTTTGAGGACGTTAAGCCAATGGTTTTTGCTGGAATTTATCCAGTTGATACAGAGGAATATGAAGAGTTACGTAACTCAATGGAGAAGTTACAACTTAATGATGCTTCTTTAGTATTTGCACCTGAAAGTTCGGCAGCATTAGGATTTGGTTTCCGTTGTGGGTTCTTAGGAATGTTACACATGGAAATTATCCAAGAACGTTTGGAGCGTGAGTTTAATATGACCGTTATTACTACGGTTCCCAATGTATCCTACCATGCATTTACTAAAAAATATATTGACACTCCAATTATAGTTAATAACCCAACGGATTTACCTGATCCTTCTGGATTGGATCGTGTTGAGGAACCATATATTAAAGCAACTATTATTACAAAGTCTGACTTTGTTGGGAATGTAATGAGTTTGTGTATTGAAAAACGTGGTATAATTACTAATCAGACTTATTTAACTACGGAACGTGTTGAGTTAACTTTTGATATGCCTTTGGCAGAGATAGTATTTGATTTTTATGACCGATTAAAAACAGTATCTAAAGGATATGCTTCTTTTGATTATACGCCAATCGGAATGCGTGTGTCAAAATTAGTACGTGTGGATATTTTATTGAATGCTTCAGGAGTTGATGCTTTATCGGCATTAATACATTTTGATAGTGCACACAATATTGGTAAGAAAATGTGTGAGAAATTAAAAGAATTAATTCCACGTCAGCAATTTGACATTCCTATTCAAGCTGCTATTGGAGCAAAAATTATTGCTAGAGAAACAGTTAAAGCATTACGTAAGGATGTAACAGCCAAATGTTATGGTGGAGATATTTCTCGTAAACGTAAATTATTAGAAAAGCAGAAAAAAGGTAAGAAGAGAATGCGTCAAGTAGGTAATGTTGAAATTCCCCAAGAAGCATTTATGGCTGTATTAAAATTAAATGATTAAGTCACTAGTGGCATTATATAAAAAAAGGTCGAAACGTTAGTTTTGACCTTTTTTATTTTATAGTGTTGTTTGGCACAGTATAAGAACGCAGCTTGTTAAAATTGATATTATGAATAAAATACTCCTGATTGTAATAATCATTTGTGCATCTTCATTTGCGAATGCTCAAAAGAAAGATACTACTCTGGTTACATCAATTGTTAAAGTTGATGTAGCTAATATTATAGAAGTAGATGAACATTTTACTCTTGAATTAGCGGAAGTGTTATCTGATTCTCGTTGTCCTAAAAATGTACAATGTATACGTGCTGGAGAAGCAATTGTATTAGTGAATATTTATAAAAATGGGATAGTAGAACGACAAGAGAAAATAACGATTTATCCAACTATAATGCAAAAAAACACATTAGAATTATTATCGTCTAAATTAACAAAAACGATAGCTATTAGCTTGTTGCCATATCCCGATGGCTTATCAAAAACAGAGTTGAGTAATTATTGTTTGGAATTAACTGTTATACAGTAGTTATTTATACTCTTCTTTAAGTATTTCAATGTCTTTAAGTAACCTGTCAATGTCTTCATCGTCGGTACCATCATATGTGCCACGGATGCGTTTTTTCTTATCGACTAAGACAAAATTTTCAGTATGTATAAATCCGTAGCCATCTTCTTTACTAGGGTCATATTTCGCTACTAAATAGGATTTTCTAGCTAAGTTATAGAGTTCTTTTTTACTTCCAGTAACCAAGTTCCATTTGTCGCTTAACACCCCTTTTTCAATAGCGTAACGCCTTAATTGCGCTACAGTATCAATTTCAGGCATTTCAGTATGAGATAATAATTTGATATCATTATCTAACAAGGTTGCTTGCTGGATTTTTTTCATGTTAGTAGTCATCACTGGGCAAATTGACTTACACGTAGTAAAGAAAAAATCAGCTACATAAATTTTATCCTTATAATCTTCTTGGGTAATTGTCTCTCCATTCTGGTTAGTTAGTGAGAAATCTGCGATGTGATGTTTCTTTTTAATATGTACTACAGTACTATCCACTAACTCTGGATTTATGTTTTTTCCTGGAGCAATAATCGGAAGTCTTTTAACTGGTTTTAAGGCGTAATAAAAAAGCGTCAAAATAATTGCAGATAGAAACAGAAAGAAAATAGCAAACTTTTTATATACTTTAAAGAACTCAAGCATGATTTTTTATTTGGTATTGCAAAGGTAAAAAAGCTTTTGATTGTACTTTCTATTTTTTGTTAAAACTCTTAAGAAGCACAGCTATTACTTTTGTAAAGCACAAACTCTTCATAATAGTCATTTCAGTTTCGCTTAAAAAGCCTATTTTAGCGCGTAAAATTTAATTATATCACATGACGTTTACTGAAATACTTATCATGGTTTCTCAATTTTTATTGAGTTTATCTCTTCTAATTATATTACATGAATGGGGACATTATTACCCAGCAAAATTATTTAAAACAAGAGTAGAGAAATTCTATTTGTTTTTCGATGCTTGGGGAAAGAAACTAGTAAGTTTTAATTACAAAGGAACTGAATATGGTATTGGTTGGTTACCCTTGGGAGGATATGTGAAAATATCTGGAATGATTGATGAAAGCATGGATAAGGAGCAAATGAAGTTAGCACCAAAAGAATGGGAATTCCGCTCAAAACCAGCTTGGCAACGTTTGGTAATTATGTTAGGTGGTGTTACAGTAAATTTTGTACTAGCTTATTTAATATTTGTGGCTGTATCATTTACTTGGGGGGATAAATTTTTAGCAAATGATGAGGTAAGAGATGGAATTGTTGTACCTGAGTTTATTGAGAAACAAATTGGACTAAAAAATGGAGATAGAATTGTTTCTATTGATGGAGAAACTCCTGTTAAGTTTAGTGATGTACGTTCTAATTTACTTTTTGGGAGCGAGATTGTAGTAAATAGAAATAACGAGTTAAAAACACTTCAAATCCCTGAAGATTTTTTAGGGAACTTAGTGGATTCTGATGCTAAAAGAATTATTGATATATCAAGACCTGTAGTAGTAGCAAAGATTCCTGATTCTTCTCACAATAAATCAATTGGATTAAAAAAGAATGATATTATCGCAACTATAAATGGAGTAAAGATCAATTTAGTTAACCTTAGAGAGATAATTAAAAGCCATTCAGGGAAGCAAGTAACATTATCCATTACAAACGATAATAAGGAGTTTAGAAACGTAACAGCAACTATAAATAAAGAAGGTTCGTTAGGAATTTTTCCTACATCACTTTCTTCAGATGATTTAGAGAGGTTTGGTTATTATAAGTTTTCAGTTAAAAGCTATTCTTTTGGTGAATCTTTCGCTGCAGGTGGAGTTATGTTTGTCGGGAAGTTTAAAATGATGCTTAAAAACCTTAAAGCTATTGGTAATCCAAAAACTGGAGCTTATAAAGGAGTAGGTAGTTTTGTGTCAATTGCTAAAATATTTCCAACTACTTGGGATTGGAGATTTTTTTGGAATATCACTGCATTCTTATCAATTATGTTAGGAGTATTGAATTTATTACCGATTCCTGCCTTAGATGGAGGGCATGCTGTATTTGTTTTATATGAAATGATCACAGGAAGAAAACCAGGAGATAAATTTCTAGAATATGCGCAAATGGCTGGTTTTGTGATCATGATGACTCTTTTTGTGTATGCTTTTGGGAATGATATTTATCGACATTTTATAAAGTAGAAAAAAAACTTATTTTTGTGTTGCAGTAAATGAAAATTAGACATATATTTGCACCCGCTTACATATAGCAAACACTCCTCTTTAGCTCAGTTGGTTAGAGCATCTGACTGTTAATCAGAGGGTCCAAGGTTCGAGTCCTTGAAGAGGAGCTACTAAGCAAAGGCAACGTAACAGCCGATAATTGTTACAACTTACATAGTTCTTTATGAACATTCCTCTTTAGCTCAGTTGGTTAGAGCATCTGACTGTTAATCAGAGGGTCCAAGGTTCGAGTCCTTGAAGAGGAGCAAGACTAGACAAGCCATCATTTTTGATGGCTTTCTTGCTTTTAAAACTCTCCAGTCCCTTATTGTACCTAGTCAGAAGCTCAATCACTTCATTCTGTTTTATGGTTCGACATTCCCTTTTTGATAACAGTATTTTTTCTGGAAATAATAAACCAAGTATCGTTATCTTTTGGTCATA
>Ga0209291_1000377_pt1 | contig 42782 bp, 36 predicted proteins | sample GOMGulsemesocosm_FD_184633 | JGI IMG/M metagenome (GOLD analysis project Ga0209291, IMG submission 184633) | Methane-oxidizing microbial communities from mesocosms in the Gulf of Mexico - GOM9B Gulf of Mexico (SPAdes) (version 2) | ecosystem: Environmental > Aquatic > Marine > Cold seeps...
TTCTTGTAAAATTTCATCTTCAAGTAACACTTGTAATTTCCCCGATGAAGTTATTTTTTTAATAAAACCAGAAAACAATTCACCTTCTGCATTCATAAATGTAGAGGGTTTATTTTTTCTAAATAATTTTTTTTCATAAACTTGATGAAGTTCATCTAGCTTATCTTCTTTCAATTTTTTAATTTGCTTTTGTAATTCGATAATCAGCAAAATAAGCAATTCATCTAAATCAAAATGCCTTCCTTGAATATTTTTAAGTGAACTAGCTTTAAACTCAGTATTAAAAACTTTTTGATTAACATTTATCCCAATGCCAATTATTGAATAAGAACTTCCAGTTGATTTAACGACATTTTCAATTAATATTCCACATATCTTTTGGTGATGTGACAATATGTCGTTTGGCCACTTGATCCTTAATTGAGGTATTAACATTTTCTTAATTACGTTAAAAACAGCAATTGATACTGCACAATTTAGGTAAAATTGATTTTGAAGATCCAAAAAAGACGTGTCCAAAAACACACTAAACGTTAGGTTTTCTCCTGCATTAGAACTCCATTTACTTCCTAATTGTCCTTTTCCTTTCGTTTGGTTCTCAGTAGAAACAACTGTAAAATCATCCACCTCATTACATGAAACATACTCTTTTAAGTAGTCATTTGTTGATGCAATGGTATGGAGTTTGATTATTTTGATACAACAAATGTAAAACTTATAATAATTCTAACCATTAAACGACAAAAAAATAATATTTTTGCAAGTTCAAATTACAATTAATGATAACGAAGAAAATTAATACTGACGCTTTAATCTCGATGATTATTAAAGGAATTGAAGAGGTTAAGGGGAATGACATAGATATATTAGATTTACGTGAAATAGACAACACAGCATCTGATTACTTTATTATTTGCAGCGGAAACTCTAATACACAAGTAAATGCTATTGTAGGTTCTGTACAAAAAATAGTTAGTAAAGAACTTAAAGACAAACCTTGGCATATTGAAGGGAGTGATAATGCTGAATGGGTTTTAATGGATTATGTAAATGTTGTTGTACACGTTTTTCAATCTCATATTAGAGAGTATTACGACATAGAAGGATTATGGGGAGATGCTAAAATAACTTCAATAAAAACAGAATACTAAACCAATTAGACGTATGTCAGATAACAACAAAAATGAAGCTAAAAAGCCTAAATTCAATGTATTCTGGATTTATGGAGCAATATCTTTAGTCTTACTATTTTTTGTACTTAACAATAATACAGCTGCAGAAAACGAAGTAAGTTTTTCTAAATTTAAAGAGTACGTTCCTCAAAATGACATTGAGGAAATTGTAATGGTTCCCAACATGAGGTTAGCTCATATTTACCTTACAGATGAGGCTTTAAAAAAAGAGGAATACAAAGAATTCGCTAAGAAAAAAGGGCTATCTTTTATCGGTAAAACCCCCGATTTCTCAGTACAATATCTTGATTTACAAAATTTTGAAAACTACTTAAGTGAGCAAAAACAAAGGAACAACCTTAGTTTTACACTTGATGTAAAACAACAAGATAATACATTTACTGATTTACTAATGGGCTTATTACCATTTGTATTAATCATTGGGTTATGGTTGTTTTTTATGAAAAGAATGTCTGGAGGAGCTGGAGGTGGCCCAGGTGGTCAAATCTTTAATATCGGAAAATCCAAAGCGAAACTGTTTGATCAAAAAGCAGAAATCAAAACAACATTTAAAGACGTTGCTGGACTTGAAGGGGCTAAAGAAGAGGTTGAAGAAATTGTAGATTTTTTAAAAAACCCACAAAAATATACTGCCTTAGGAGGTAAAATACCCAAAGGAGCGTTATTAGTAGGACCTCCTGGGACAGGAAAAACCTTGCTCGCTAAAGCAGTAGCAGGAGAAGCCAAAGTTCCTTTCTTTTCATTATCAGGTTCAGATTTTGTTGAAATGTTTGTTGGCGTTGGAGCTTCAAGAGTCCGTGATTTATTTAAACAAGCCAAAGAAAAATCTCCTTCAATTATATTCATTGATGAAATTGATGCTATTGGTAGAGCAAGAGGAAAAAATGCTATGTCAGGAAGTAACGACGAAAGAGAAAACACCTTAAACCAATTACTTACAGAAATGGATGGTTTTGGCACTAATGACAACGTAATTGTTATTGCTGCAACCAATAGAGCAGATATACTTGACAAAGCCTTGATGCGTGCAGGAAGATTTGACAGACAAATATATGTTGATTTACCTGATATTAGAGAACGTAAAGAAATTTTTGAAGTACATCTGAAGCCCTTAAAAATAAAAAAAGGATTAGATACTAAGTTCCTTTCGAAACAAACTCCAGGATTTTCAGGAGCTGACATTGCCAACATGTGTAATGAAGCAGCTTTAATCGCAGCTAGAAACGGTAAAAAAGAAATTGACAAACAAGATTTCTTAGATGCTGTTGATAGAATTATTGGCGGTTTAGAAAAGAAAAATAAAATAATTACACCATCCGAAAAGAAAGCAATTGCATTTCACGAAGCTGGACACGCTACAGTTAGCTGGATGTTAGAGCATGCTGCTCCACTAGTAAAAGTAACCATAGTACCTAGAGGAAAAGCTTTAGGTGCAGCTTGGTATTTACCAGAAGAAAGAATGATTGTTCGCCCAGAACAGATGTTAGATGAAATGTGTGCTACTCTTGGCGGTCGTGCTGCTGAAAAAATAATCTTTAATAAAATTTCTACTGGTGCGCTAAGTGATCTTGAAAAAGTTACCAAGCAAGCTCGTGGAATGGTTACCGTATATGGATTAAGTAAAAAAATAGGAAACATCACCTATTATGACTCATCAGGTCAAGAAAACGGGTTCACAAAACCTTATAGTGAGAAAACTGCTGAATTAATTGATTCTGAAATTTCAGAAATTATTGAAAAACAATACACAAGAGCCATAGAATTACTTGAAAGCCACAAAGATAAACTCACCCAATTAGCGGAAGTATTACTTAAAAAAGAAGTCATTTTTAAAGATGATTTGGAAACTATTTTTGGAAAAAGACCTTTTCAAATCGAACCTAAAGTTAATGATGTAGAAGAAGAATAATTATCTCTACAACTATAAAAAAAACTTAATTTAAATCTGATTTAAATTAAGTTTTTTTTTATATATTTGAATTAACAACCCCAATCATAAAAACTTTTCTCTATTTATGGGGATTTTTAAAAAATTCTTCGGCAAAAAAAAGAACATTTCTTCGTCTGAACAAGACGAACAGGGTAAATACATGCCTAAAAAGAACATCCCTGTCGATGAACTTTTTACATTAAATTTCATGAAAAATGGAGGTAAATTCATTTACTGTGATTCTATGGAAGAAGTTGCTAAAAACTTCAATGCTATTTTAGAAGAAAATAATTGGCCTAAAGAAAACACCCTCTGTTATAATGAAAAATTAAAAAAAAGATTAAACTCCTTTAATTTAGAATACACAACAGAGAACTCTTCTTTTTTCTTAACTAGCTGCGAAGCTTTAATTGCTGACAAAGGATCTATTTTAATTTCATCTAACCAAATAAAAGAACAAAAATTAGATTATTTACCTAACGATTTTATTTTATTTGCTACTACAAGCCAACTAAAAGAAACTATAAGCGAAGGATTAAGGACTATCAAAAACAATCGTCAAGAACAGCTACCTACAAACATTACCACTTTAAAACACTTTAATTTTTCAAAAGAAAAAGATTTTATGACTTACGGAAATAGCACAAAAAACTTATATTTGCTACTTTTGGAAGATTTATAAAATGAACGAAACTTTAACCCGATCTTTATCTGGATTAGTATACATAACAATACTAATTTCCGCTATTTTCTTTTCTCATAATGGATTTTTATTCGCAGGTTTAATGTTTCTATTTGCCGGAATTTCATGTTGGGAATTCAATAATTTACTTAAAGTAAATAACTTTAGAGCATTCTTTCAATTAGTAGTTATAGCGTACTTTACTTATTTAGCCTTAACAGAAGAAACACATTCATCTATTATAGTATTCCTTATTTTAGCACTAGCAACATCAGCTACCCACCTATTTTTGATTAAAAATTTATTTAAATTAAAAAAAGTAAACGAAAACAGTATCTTAAAACAACAATTACCATTACTTTATATACTGATACCATTTTCATTGCTTACACTAACACCATCTATCATAAACGATACTTACAACCCATATATAATTTTTGGAATACTAATAATCATATGGTCAAATGACACTTTTGCATATTTAATAGGAAAAAATTTTGGCAAACGTAAGTTATTTGAAAAAGTATCTCCTAAAAAAACAATTGAAGGTTTTATTGGAGGGCTAATATTTGGGGTAATTGCTGCTATTATTATCACCTACACCACTTCTAGTCTTTCCATACTTCATTGGATTGTTTTAAGTATTATTATTAGTATCTTTGGTACAATCGGTGACTTAGTTGCCTCAAAATTTAAACGCGAAGCAAATATTAAGGATAGTAGTAATTTAATCCCAGGTCATGGTGGTTTTTTAGACAGACTAGACAGTTTAATCTTTGTTTCATCATTCGTATATTTATACCTACAATTAATCAATTATGTTTCATAAAGAAGGACACCAATCAATTTTAATAACACTATTCGTAGTAGTAGTTTTATTTTTAGGAGCAGAATATGTTACTAACAATCAAATAATACAATACGCCATCTATGCAGTTGCGTTATTTTTACTAGTAATTATCTTACAGTTTTTCAGAAATCCTAAAAGATACACTGCACAAAATGAAAACCACATAATTGCCCCTGTTGACGGAAAGGTCGTTGTTATTGAAGAGGTATTCGAGAAGGAATATTTCAAAGACAAAAGATTACAAGTTTCTATATTCATGTCACCAATAAACGTTCACGTTACAAGATACGCACTAAGCGGCTTAGTAAAATTCAGTAAATACCACCCAGGTAAATTTTTAGTTGCATGGCATCCAAAAGCTTCTGAAGAAAATGAACGAACAACTATAGTTGTAGAAAATGAAACTTTTGGAGAAATTTTATACAGACAAATCGCTGGAGCATTAGCTAAAAGAATCGTAAATTATGCAAAAAAAGGAACACAAGTTGTTCAAGGTACTGATGCTGGATTTATTAAGTTTGGCTCAAGAGTTGATTTATTTTTACCACTGGGCACCAAATTAGACATCAAGTTAAACGATGTTGTTAAAGGAGGAGAAACAATAGTCGCAATTAATGAGTAATAACGATACTTTACATACACGATTTTTGAAGGCTTTTAAAGCAGCTAATTCAATGGAGGATATTCCAATCCCAATAGATTTAAGACTACAATTTTACGCCTATTACAAGCAAGCTACAGTAAGTGTTTCTGTTTTTTATTCATCAAATGACCCTGATCAAATAAGAAACGCATTTAAAATGAATGCAATGCTACAAGTAAAAAACTTATCAATTGAAGAAGCAAAACTAGCTTATATTAATTTAGTTAACGAAACGATTAAAAAATATAATGTTGACATTGAATTTATTTAAAAAACTTATTTAAAGTAAGCCTTGCTCGAAATAAAGATATTTCAGATAAGACAAGCTTTGATAACTAATCCCACTAGTGGGAAGCAACCTAAATAAAACCAATAATTATGAAAAAAGTAATTTTATGTTTATTAGCAAGCTCTCTTTTTATCACTTCATGCAAAAAAGAGACTAAGCAATCTGAAGTAACTACACAAGAAGAAGCCCCCCCAACCTATAGTGTTGACGCCAGCACAACAGAAATAAATTGGACCGCGTATAAAACAACAGCAAAAACCCCTGTTAAAGGGATTTTTACGAGTTTAAATATCGATAAACCAATACATAGTGACAGTAAACAAGGTGCTTTTGCTAATTTGGAATTCAACATTCCTGTTTCAAGTTTTTTTTCCAAAAACGATATAAGAGACAATAAGATAAAAACATTATTCTTTGGAGTAATGAAAGAAACAACATTAATTTCCGGTCATTTTTCTAACATTACTGGAAATGAGGAGGAAGGCGCCATGTCACTAAACTTGAAAATGAATGGTGAAATAGTTGCCATTCCAATGAAATATACAATTTCAGACAATAACGTTGAAATAAACGGTACTATTACTGATTTGATGGATTGGAAAATGGACACGGCATTTAAATCATTACATAAAGCATGTGAACTATTACATACTGGAGAAGATGGAATTAGTAGAACCTGGGAAGATGTAGCCATAAGTGCTACAGCAATTTTAAAGACAAACTAACACCCCTCTTGCAAATAAAACCATAAAAAACCACGCTATTAGCGTGGTTTTTCATTCCTTAAAATATTAGTTTAACTCAATGAAGCCAAACTAACATTTATCGTTTCTATCTTTGCCAAAGCATCAGCTTCTTTTTTGCGCTCACTTGTTATTACGGCATCTGGAGCATTATTTACAAAACGTTCATTAGATAATTTCTTTTGAACAGAAATCAGCAGGTTTTCTGCTCTATCTAACTCCTTAGTCAACTTCTTTACCTCAGCCTCCACATCAATAGCTCCAGCCATTGGAATAAAATACTCATTAGATCTTACTCTGAAACTTAAAGCACCATCAACTTTTTCTGTTACATAATTTAACTCAGAAATATTTCCTAATTTCTTTATTACAACATCAAAACGCTTTGATGTATTTTCATTATGCAACATGAAAAACTCAATCGAATCTTTATTTGCAATATTTTTCTCTTTTCTTATTGTTCTAATTCCAGAAACAACCTCAGCAGCAATTTCAAAATCATTTAAAATAGTTTGATCTACAGTTTTACGTTCAGGATACAGAGAAACTATCAAAGCCTGCTCTTCGCTCCTGTTAGCAATTTGATGCCACAACTCTTCTGTCAAGAAAGGCATAAACGGATGCAACACTTTTAAGTTGTTTTCAAACATCTCTATTACAGTATCAAAAGTAATTTTATCGATTGGCTGTTGATAGCCTGGTTTTATCGCTTCTAATAACCAAGAACAGAAATCATCCCAAATTAACTTGTACGTAGTCATTAACGCATCTGACAAACGGTATTTACTAAAATGATCATCAATTTCAATAAAAGCAGCTTGAAATTTATTACTATACCACTCTAATGCGATTTTACTTGCCTCAGGCTGCCCAATATCCTCACTTACCTCCCAGCCACTAATTAACTTATAGGAATTGAAAATTTTATTACTAAACTGCTTCCCTTGTTGTAATTTAGAATCATCAAACAATAAATCATTTCCCGCACCAGAACTTAACAACATCATTCCTGCACGTACTGCATCTGCACTATAATCCTCAATCAATTTTAATGCGTCAGGAGAATTCCCTAATTGCTTAGACATCTTACGACCTTTATCATCACGTACAATTCCTGTGAAATATACATTTTCGAAAGGCTTGTCATTTTTAAATTCATACCCCGCGAAAATCATTCTAGCAACCCAGAAAAAGATAATATCTGGCCCCGTAACTAAATCGTTAGTTGGATAATAATAATTTATTTCTTCATTTTCTGGATTTCTAATTCCATCAAAAACAGATATTGGCCACAACCAAGATGAAAACCAAGTATCTAGCGCATCGTTATCCTGCCTCAAGTCTGAAGCTGTCAATGAACTATTTTCTGTTTTTTCTTGCGCTAATTTAAGTGCCTCAGTACTATTCTCTGCGACAACAAAGTCTTCTTTTCCATCACCATAAAAATATGCTGGGATCTGTTGTCCCCACCATAACTGACGCGACACATTCCAGTCCCTAATATTTTCTAACCAATGGCGATACGTATTTTCGATTTTTTTAGGATATAACTTGATATCTCCATCTTCTAAAACTGATTTTAACGCTGGTTTAACCAACTCTTCCATTTTTAAAAACCATTGATCAGATAATCTTGGTTCAATTACTGCTTTTGTACGCTCCGAAGTTCCAACCTTGTTCAAGTAATTTTCAACTTTAGGCAATGCTCCTAATTCTTCTAATTCCTTAGATATTTCTTTCCGCACTACAAACCTATCTTTCCCTTGATAGTGCAGCCCAAAGCTATTCAATGTAGCATCTTCATTAAAAATATCAATAACCTCTAAACCATGCTTATCTCCTAAGGATTTATCATTTACATCATGAGCAGGGGTAACTTTTAAACATCCAGTACCAAATTCTAAATCAACATACTCATCCGCTATAATAGGAATTACTCTATTACAAATAGGCACAATTACTTTCTTTCCTTTTAAATGTGTATAACGTTCATCATTAGGGTTTATACAAATTGCAGTATCTCCTAAAATCGTTTCAGGACGTGTAGTAGCAACCGTAAGCATTTCATCCGTTCCCTCGATTCTATAATTAATATGGTATAATTTACCATTTTGCTCAACATACTCTACTTCTTCATCGGACAGCGTAGTTTTTGCTTCAGGATCCCAATTTACCATTCGGTAACCACGATAAATCATTCCTTTGTTATACAAATCAACAAACGACTTGATTACCGCTGCTGACATATCATCATCTAAAGTAAATTTTGTTCTGTCCCAATCACATGAACAACCTAATTTTTTAAGTTGCTCTAAAATTACACCTCCGTATTCATTAGTCCAATCCCAAGCATGTTTTAAAAACTCTTCTCTTGTTAAGTTTTTTTTATCAATCCCCTGTTCTTTTAAACGAGCAACAACTTTTGCTTCAGTAGCAATAGATGCGTGATCAGTACCTGGAACCCAACAAGCGTTTTTACCTTGTAAACGAGCACGGCGAATTAGGACGTCTTGAATAGTATTATTCAACATATGCCCCATATGTAAAATTCCAGTGACATTTGGTGGCGGAATTACAATTGTATATGGCTCTCTTTCATCTGGAGTTGAATGAAAATAATTATTTTTCATCCAGTAGTTATACCATTTTTCTTCTACTGCTTTAGCATTGTATTTTCCTAAATCGCTCATTTGGTCTAATATTTGTAATATAATCAACAAAAGTAACCATTACAAAGCTATTTAAAAAGTGATTATCGCATTTGTAGTTAATATTTTAAATTAGGAAATATATAGAATTAAATATAGCTTTTATATACTTCTTTTGCACATATTATCGGAAGTATATATTTTTAGCATATATTTGATTATATATTACCCCTAAAAATCTATTACTTGACATTCAAGTAAGTAACATTAAGAACAATGAAAAAATTATTTACACTTTTATTCGTAAGCCTATTAAGTTTAAATACTTATGCTCAAGAAACCTCTGCAAAAATTGAGTTTAAAGAAGATACTGTTGACTACGGGAAAATAGAAAATGGTAGTAATGGAGTGAGAACATTCACTTTTACCAATATTGGTGATGCTCCATTAGTTATTACAAATGTAAAATCAAGCTGTGGTTGTACAGTACCTAAAAAACCTACTGCTCCTATCGCTCCTGGTGAAAAAGGAGAAATTGAAGTAAAATATGACACTAAGAGAACAGGGTTTATTAGAAAAACGATAACAGTAACTTCTAATGCTTCTAATGTAAAAAACGGTGTTTCTTACTTAAAAATTAAGGGAGAAATTAAAAAAGTAGACAATAGCAGTATTCTTGAAAAGAATGAAAAAACTAAGATTAAATCTATAATGGAACAATAAAAAGCTTTCTTTATTGTACGTGGCATCTTGATAATATTACATTAAAAATATTAGTTTAAAACGGACAATTTTATTAAAAAATGCTTTAGTAATTTACTAGAGCATTTTTTTTAAGGGAGATTTTAATACAAACTCCCTGTACATAACTTTTCCCCTACGTACTAACTTAAAACGCACTAAGGATTCCTCTTTCCCATAAAACAATGCGTTAATAGATTTTAAAGTATATCTGTACGTTTTATTTCCGTTTACCTCTAACAAAACATCTCCTTTTAAAATCCCTGCTACCTCAGCTGGTGATCCCTCTCTCACATTATCTATAATAAATTCAGGGCTTAACAAATAAGATAGGTCTACATAAGAAATAAAATTTTTCGATTCTAATTGCTTAAATAACTCCCTATTTTTATTTTCATCCACTACATCACCATCTTGCCTTAAAACTAGTCCTGATTTATTATAATGAAAAGGATCATCTAGATGGCTGTTTGCTTTCAAGTACATCTTTTCTCTCCCATAGTCGAGTACAACAGAAAATCGTTTTAAAAGCTCACCTCCCAAGCTACCCGCTCTTCTAGAAAAATCTTTTAACTCCATTGGCAAAGTTTTTTCATATGGGTAAGAAATTTTCACATTTTGAAAAGTTTCCCCCGCTAAAACAAGGCTTTTAATTTTACTTCGACGCCCAAATATTTCACCTGAAACCGTCATTCCTAAATAATCTTCATAATATCCATAATCAGCAACTGAAACCGAATCTTCTTTGACCCCCCATAAACCATCACTCATACCAGTATCTAATAAAAAACTACTTGAAACACCATTTAATTCAGCCTTTATATAAGGTTTCCCTCTTAAAAACATCAAATCTACAGAACTATACTTATTCCATTTTTTTCGAAATTTATCTTTTTCGTGTAACTTTATAATTTCACTATCATATATAATTTCAACAATAAAATCCTTAAAAAATGATAGCCTAAAATACCATGAATCTCTCCTCCTAAATATGATGATAAATTTGTTTTCTGATTAAAAGCTACATATACTACATGATCAATACTCTTTATTCCTTTAATTTCTACTATATTATTTTTCGATTTTATTGCTTTAACAGCTACATCATTTATTCCTCTAACAGTAAACGTTTTTGCATTATTTAGGGTTAACGAATCTACTTTCGAAACATTAAACAATATCGTTTCCTTAACACCGGTATCCAATAAAAATGATAATTCAACACCATTTACTTTTACAGGTATTATAATTAGATTGCTATTTAATTCGAAAGGTATTGTTACTTGTTTCTTTTCTTTTATAAACTTAAAAGTTGATTGTGCTAGTGATGGAATTGTAAACAATATATAAATCAATAAACTCAAATATCTTTTACTAAAACACAGCATACATCAAATTTGGCAACAAAAGTTACAAAATTATTTACTACACAGTTCTATTTTTAACACAAATTAACGCCATAAAAAAATGTCCGTATTACAATAAAAAAATGTAATTTTGTGCTTCCTAAAACCAAAAGTAAAATGCCAAAAATTTCAACTAAAGGACACGATATGCCTCAATCGCCGATACGTAAATTGGTGCCATTTGCTGAAGATGCAAAAAAAAGAGGGACAAAAGTTTATCATTTAAACATCGGTCAACCAGACATTAAAACCCCTAAAGTCGCTTTAGATGCTATTAAGAACAATAATCTTGAAGTATTAGCATACTCCAGATCGGAAGGATCAGAAGAATACAGAATAAAAATTGCTCAGTATTACAGCAAACACAATGTGAATGTTACACATAACGATATTATTGTAACTACAGGAGGATCAGAAGCCTTATTGTTCACATTTGGAAGCACCATGGATCAAGGAGATGAAGTAATCATCCCCGAACCTTTTTATGCAAACTACAATGGTTTTTCAACTGCTTCAGGTATAAAAGTAGTACCTGTAATGTCAAGTATTGATACAGGATTCGCTTTACCACCTATTGAAGATTTTGAGAAATTAATTACCAAGAAAACAAAAGCCATCTTAATTTGTAATCCTGGAAACCCGACTGGATATTTATATAGTCAAGAAGAAATAAAAAAACTAGCAGCAATTGTAAAAAAATATGACCTTTTTTTAATTGCCGATGAAGTATATAGAGAATTTGCATATGACGGGCTAACTCATCATTCAGTTTTAGCAGAAAATGATTTAGATGAACATGCTATAGTTATAGATTCAGTATCTAAACGATATAGTATGTGCGGAGCACGTATTGGGTGTATTGTTTCAAAAAACAAAGAATTCATGGCCACAGCAATGAAATTTGCTCAAGCACGTTTAAGCCCTCCAACATACGCACAAATTGCATCTGAAGCTGCCCTTGATACTCCTGATAGTTATTTTACTGATGTTATTGAAGAATATACTGAACGTAGAAATATATTAATTTCTGAATTACAAAAAATTGATGGAGTAAAAGTGGCTACTCCAAAAGGTGCTTTTTATTGTATTGCTGAACTTCCTATAACTGATGCTGATGTATTTGCACAATGGTTGTTAGAAAAATTTGACTTAAATGGAGAAACAATTATGGTCGCTCCTGCTGCAGGATTTTATTCTACTCCTGGAGTTGGATTAAATCAAATTAGAATTGCATATGTGTTAAAAAATGAAGATTTAATTAGTGCTGCCAATATTTTAAAAAATGCATTAACTAAATACAAACAACTTCAATAAAATTGCATTATTATTAACATACAAATATCCAATATTTAATTAATTTAAATATTGGATATTATTTTTAGCTCAGTTTTGTATATTCAATTTTTAGAGTTATTATAATTTTATCCTCATGAAAATTACACACCAAGTATCCCTTAAAAACTATAATACTTTTGGTATTGATGTTACAGCCCAAAATTTTGTTAGTATTACCAGTACTAATGAATTAAAAAAAGCTTTAACATTAGGGTATACACATACTTTCTTATTGGGAGGCGGAAGTAATATTCTACTTACCAAGAATATTAACGATGCATTAGTAATACACCTAAACATTAAAGGTATATATATTACTAAAGAAAATGATGACTTTGTATGGATTACGGCTAATGCAGGTGAAAACTGGCATGAATTTGTTTTATGGTGTATTGCTCGTGATTTTGGCGGGCTTGAAAACATGTCCTTAATTCCTGGAAATGTTGGTACTGCTCCAATTCAAAACATAGGAGCTTACGGCAAAGAATTAAAAGACAATTTTATTTCTTGCGAAGTTATTGAAATTAGCTCTGGCAAAAGTAAAAACTATTCTAAAGACGAGTGTAACTTCCAATACAGGAACTCCATTTTTAAAAATGAATTAAAAGGAAAATGCATTATTACTGCTGTTACATTCAAACTCACAAAAAGAAACCACAATACCAATACTTCATATGGAGCTATTGAAACTGAATTAAGCTCAAAAAAAATTAATACCCCTAGTATAGTAGATATTTCAAATGCAGTAACCGCTATTCGTCAATCAAAACTACCCGATCCTAAAATTTTAGGAAATAGTGGTAGCTTTTTCAAAAACCCTGTTGTTTCTAAAAAGAGATTCAACAGCTTTATAGCAAAATTCCCAGATGCCCCTAGCTACATTATATCTAATACAGAAGTGAAAATTCCTGCCGGATGGCTCATTGAACAAGCAGGTTTTAAAGGAAAACGTTTTGGTAATGCTGGAATACACAAAAACCAAGCCCTTGTTATAGTAAATCACGGAAATGCTAGTGGTAAGGAGATTTGGGATTTAGCTATGATGATAAAAAACACTGTTTTTAAGAAGTTTGGAATTGAAATAACCCCAGAGGTTAATATTTATTAACTTCGGTTATACTATATTACACCTGATACTATTTTACCTTTTTTTGATTAATTTTACATGCTTTATGATAATAAATTATAAATAATGAGTACTTTCATTACTTAATTTTTTTCAATAACACATGAGGCGCATACTATATCTTATCATTTTACTTCCTACATTATCATTTACACAAAGTGGATTATTCCAATACAAAGAAACTTTCACTAAACAAGATACTCTTAGAGGAAGTATCACCCCGGAACGAGAATGGTGGAATTTACAACACTACCATTTAGCTGTAGAAGTATTCCCTAAAACTAAAACAATTAAAGGGAGTAACACTATTTCTTTTGAAGTACTGAAAAGTGCTAAAAAAATGCAAATTGATTTACAGGAACCTTTACAAATCACGAAGATAATACATCACAATAGCGAATTAGCATACACAAGAGAAGGAAATGTATATTGGATTAATTTTCCTAAAAACCTTCTCCCAAAAACAAAAGAAAAAATAACCATATACTACGAAGGGAAACCTATTGAAAGTCAAAACCCACCATGGTCTGGAGGAATTACATGGAGAAAAGATAAAAACGGGACAGATTTTATCGCTACTTCAAATCAAGGTATTGGAGCAAGTATTTGGTGGCCTAATAAAGACCATAGTTATGACGAGCCTGAAAATGGCGTATTAATTTCTGTTACTGTTCCTGAACATTTAACCAATGTATCCAATGGAAGACTTGCTAAAACTGAGCACAATGAAAAATTAAAAACAAAAACTTTTCATTGGGTAGTCAAAAACCCTATCAACAACTATGGAGTCAACTTAAATATTGGTGACTACAGTCACTTTTCAGAAATCTATGCTGGTGAAAAAGGCAACTTAGATTGTAACTACTGGGTATTGAAACATAATCTTAACAAAGCCAAAAAACAATTCAAACAAGGTGCTATGACATTAGAAGCATTTGAGTATTGGTTTGGCCCATACCCGTTTTACGAAGACAGCTACAAATTAGTAGAAGCTCCATATTTAGGAATGGAACATCAAAGTTCTGTAACCTACGGTAATAAATACGCGAACGGATATTTAGGACGAGATTTAAGCGGTACTGGCATAGGCCTAAAATTTGATTTCATTATCGTTCATGAAAGTGGACATGAATGGTTTGCTAATAACATTACAAATGTAGATTCAGCTGATATGTGGATTCACGAAAGTTTTACTGCATATTCTGAAAATTTATTTGTCGATTATCACTTTTCAACAAAAGAAGCAGAGGATTATGTCATCGGAACTAGAAAAGCTATAAAAAATGACATTCCAATTATTGGACAGTACAATGTTAATAATGAAGGCTCTGGTGATATGTACTATAAAGGAGCAAACATGTTACACACATTACGTCAAATTATAGACAATGATGATCAATGGCGAAATATATTACGAGGGCTAAACAAAAACTTTTTCCATCAACAAGTCACCACAGAACAAATAGAAAATTACGTTAGTACTAAAACAAAACTAGATTTAAGCGGTTTCTTTGATCAATACTTAAGAACTGTCAATATCCCAACTTTTGAATATCAAATAAAGAACAATGAAGTCTCTTTTAAATTTATCAACACTGTTCCTAACTTCTGTATTCCTGTTAAAGTCTGGATTAATGACAAGCTAACCTGGTTATTTACCACCACAGAATTAAAAAAAATTGATTTCAATGAAAACATTAAATCCTTTGAAATAGATCGTAATTTTTACATAAAACCAACAAAACTCTAAAAACTACACAGTTACATCTCATAAAAAACTCACGAAAACCTCATTTAATCGTCAATAAACGTATTTAATAGATAGTTTTGAAGAAAACACTATAAAATACATTTATGATGAAAAAAATTACAGCAAAGTCAATCATGGCATTTTTAATTCTGTTCTTAACAGCAGGAACTCTAAGTGCTCAAAAAAAAAGTATTGAAAAGCTACAAAAAGAGCTAGGTTTCGAACTTAGTAAAACTAACAAAATTTTCTATGAAGCCACCGGATTAGTAAAATGTGCTTCATATGAACACAACAAAAAACTCCGTCAAGAAGGAAAATTATCTTCAGATGAAGATTTTGAAAAAATGATCAGTAGAGCCATTGCTAAAGACAAGCTAGCAGCTAACAATGGGAAGATGGCTACAATTTACACTATACCAGTAGTTGTACATGTATATCATAAAGGAGAAGCAATAGGAACTGGAACCAATATTTCAGATGCAATTATAAATTCACAAATAACTGTATTAAACCAAGATTTCAGAAGAATGACTGGTACACCTGGACACAATACAAATGCAGTTGGAGCTGATACTGAAATTCAGTTTTGTTTAGCAAAAAAAGACCCTAACGGAAACGTTACTACTGGTATTACTAGAACACAAGGAATTAGTGGCTCATACACAGATACTGCATTTAATATTGTTAAACCTAATACACAATGGGATCCTACAAAATACTTAAATATTTGGGTAGCAGATTTAGGAGCTCAATTATTAGGTTACGCTCAATTCCCACATGCCAATGGAGTCATTTCTGGAATGAGTGGCGGATATGCTGGAGGAAATGCAAACACTGACGGTGTTGTAATGGGCCCTAACTTTTTTGGTTCAAGTGATATAACTACAGTGAATGGATCCGCTCCCTATGATAAAGGAAGGACTACAACTCATGAAGTAGGCCACTGGCTAGGCTTAAAACATATTACAGGAGATTCAAACTGTGGTGATGACAATTGTGCAGATACTCCTACACAAGGAGCTCAAACAGGACAAGGTACTGCATGTAACCCTACTACAAGTTGTTCTTCCACAGATATGATTGAAAACTATATGGATTACTCTAATGACACTTGTATGAATATTTTCACTGCAGATCAAACTGCACGTATGAGAGCTATTTTAAATCCCGCTAACAATATTGTTAACAGAGGCACATTAGTTCAAGCTGGATTAACACATACATTATGTAGCTCCACACCAGACTATACAGTAACAGCTAATAACTCACCTGTATCGGCTTGTGCTGGTTCAAATGCAGTATTTAATTTTACTTTTGGAGTATCTAACGGATACAACACCAACACTACACTTTCAGCCACTGCAGGAGTACCAGCAGGAGCAAATGTAGTGTTCAGTCCAACCGCCATGAGTGCTGCAGGAGCCTTTACAATGACTGTAAACAACTTAACCGCACCAGGAAACCACACCATTACTATTACTGCTACAGGGACTACTACTAAAACTGTAGATGTTACCTTAAATGTTGTTGCTGGAGCACCAGCTGTACCTACACTAACAAATCCTACCGACAACTTATTAGGAACTGCTATACCTACAAATTTAGTATGGGCGGCAGCGGCTAACGCAAGTACTTACACGGTTGAAACAGCAACTGATGCAGGGTTTACTGCAAATACAACTTCTAACTCCGTTGCTACTACTAACTATAGCATCACAGGCTTAACACAAGGAACTCAATATTTCTGGAGAGTTAAAGCTGTAAACGGATGTGGAGAATCTGCCTACTCTTCAGTATTCAACTTTACTACTGCTACCATATCTTGTAACACAGACAGTAACAATACGAGTGTTGCTATACCAAATGCGACCGTAAATGGTACAGAAGCTGCTCCTGGAATTTCTACTATTGCTGTAAGTAATAATGTTACGATAACAGACGTAAATGTAACTGTAAATATTACTTATGGATATGTTGAAGATTTAAGATTAGTTCTTACCAGCCCTTCTGGAACTACTATTGAATTAGTAAAAAACCTTGCCAGTAATAGCGGTGCAAATTTCACAAATACTGTTTTTGACGATGCGGGAACTACAGCAATAACTGCAACTACCCCTGCGAATGCACCTTTTACGGCAACTTATTCTCCTGAAAACCCTTTATCGGCAGTAAACGGACAAACTTCAATTGGCAACTGGACACTTTCTGTTTATGATAACTGGACAGATGACTCTGGAACAATCAATTCATGGAGTATCGAAATTTGTGGTAGCCCAATACTAGGTATTGAAGATATCAAATTTGCAGAATCAGTAAATGTGTATCCAAACCCAAATAACGGACAATTTTTTATCTCTTTCCTATCTATTAATAATCAACCAATAAAACTTACTTTAATTGATATGAGAGGAAGATTCGTTTCTGAACAAACTTTTGAAAACAATACTAATGTATTCAATCAAGAAGTTCACTTTAACGACCTAGCAAAAGCTGTTTATATTTTAAAAATACAAGCTGGAAATAACGAAACCTTTAAACGATTAGTCATTAAATAATATCCTTTTAAAGAATCGGAATAAATTAGAAATGACTCGCATGGCGGGTCATTTTTTTTATTTAAAATACACTACCTTTGTACTATAAAAATTTTCAATAATGAAACTTCTTTTACTTACTTTCGGACTCTTATCACTTGCTGTACTAGGTATTGCTATTAAAATTTGGGCAAAAAAAGATGGTAAATTCGCTGGGACTTGTGCTAGTCAAAATCCAATACTAAACAAAGAAGGGGAACCATGTGGTTTTTGTGGGAAACCTGCAGATGAAATAGGAAACTGTGATGAACCGCAACACAAAAACTAAATAACTCCTCTATCCTGTCTAATATATGCTTACAATTTTACTATATGCTTTTATAGCTACTACTAGTATCCAGTTAATTTATTACCTTTTTGTTTTCAGTAGATTCTCTTTTACAAAAAACAAAAAAAAAATTCCTAATAACATTCCTGTTTCTGTTTTAATATGTGCAAAAAACGAAGCTGAGAACCTTAAGGCATTTTTACCTAAAATAATTAGTCAAGAATATTCAAATTTCGAAATTGTATTGATTAATGATGCTTCTTATGACAATACGTTAGAAGTAATGGAATCCTTTCAAGAGAAACATTCTAATATTAAAATTGTTAACGTTGAAAACAATGAAGCTTTTTGGGGAAGTAAAAAGTATGCACTGACATTAGGTATTAAAGCTAGTACAAATGATTACTTACTATTAACCGATGCTGATTGCACTCCAAAATCAGACCAATGGATTTCAAGTATGTGCGTTAATTTTTCAGAAAAGAAAAAATTTGTATTAGGGTACGGAGCCTACAAAAAGAAAAAGTATTCTATATTAAATGCTTTAATACGATTTGAGACACTATTAACTGCTATGCAGTACTTTTCATACGCCAAAGTCGGCAATCCATATATGGGGGTTGGCAGAAATTTAGCTTATCATAAAACTGTGTTTTTTAATGTAAATGGTTTTATGAATCATATGAGCATTCGTTCTGGTGATGATGATTTATTTATAAATCAGGTAGCCACTAAAAAAAATACCGAAATTGAATTTTCTGAAAAAGCACAAACAATATCTACTCCTTCAAATAACTTTAGTGAATGGTTTAAACAAAAAAGGAGACATGTATCAACTGCTAGTCATTATAAATTTAAAGATCAATTATTTTTAAGCATATTTTATATTTCACAAATTACATTCTGGACATTATTTGTTATTTTAATAAGCCACCTTTTTCAGTGGAAACTTGTATTGTTAATTATGGGCATAAGAATTCTAATCCAATACGTTACTTATGGTTTTTCTGCCAAAAAATTAAAAGAACAAGATTTAATTTTTGCAATTCCTTTTTTAGAAATATTTTTAATTCTATTTCAATTAACTATATTTATAACAAATAGGTTCTCAAAACCAAACCATTGGAAATAAATAAACAAATATTACTCCTGCAAATTACGAAAGCAAAAGAAGGTAATCAAAGTGCGTTTAACTTTTTATTAGACACCTATTGGAGAGAAGTGTATGGATTTCAATTAAAACGAACACAAAATGAAATTGAAGCTGAAGATATTACCATTGAAACTTTTTCAAAAGCATTTCATAAAATTCACTTATTTAATGAAGAATATAAGTTTAGCACATGGCTAATTACCATCTCTAAAAATATTCATCACGATTTATTGCGAAAAAAGAAAGCTTCTATTGCCTCAAAAGCATTCAATAATGATAATATTCACAACATTATAGACAGCACACCTTCAGCAGAAGATAAAATTATTACTGAACAAAACTTAGCAAAGCTTTTAAAAGATATAAAAAAACTAAAACCACATTACCAAGAAGTTATTCAACTCCGTTATTTTCAAGAAATGAGTTATAAAGAAATAGCTCAAGAAATTAACGAACCTATTACAAATATTAAGGTCAAATTATTACGTGCTAAAAAACTACTTGCAGAAATCATCACAAAAAATAATAATGATTTCTAAATTAAAATCTTTAGGCCCTGGACTGCTATTTGCTGGAGCTGCTATAGGTGTCTCACACTTAATCCAATCTACTAGAGCTGGTGCTGATTTTGGCTTCGGATTACTTTGGGCATTATTTTTAATTAACTGTATAAAATACCCCTTTTTTCAATTTGGCCCTCGTTATGCTCAAGCAACAGGAGAAAGCTTATTAGACGGATACAACAAACTAGGAAAAGGAATACTGATCGCATATTTCATTTTATCATTTGCAAGTATTTTCACTATTCAAACTGCTGTAACAATTGTTACAGCAAACTTGGCTTCCTCATTATTTAATTTAACTTTCAGTTTATCCACTTGGTGTAGTATCATTACTTTAGTATGCTTAACCATATTGATTATTGGTAGATATCGCTTGCTAAATAATTTAATGAAAATTATAATTGTTGTACTTACCATTAGCACCATCCTTGCAGTAGCTTTTGCTTTTATCAACACAGAAAATAGTATTAGCTTACAACAACAGCTTCCTAAAAACAGTGCTGAAATTGCTTTTTTAATTGCTTTTATGGGATGGATGCCTGCTCCTTTAGATATTTCTATTTGGCACTCTTTATGGGAGGTTGAGAAACTGAAAGATAACCTTACTCCTAAAAAAACACGCTTATTCGATTTTAATATAGGATACTTTACAACCATCATTCTTGGTGTTGGATTTATTTCCTTAGGCGCTTTAGTGATGTTTAATTCTGGAGAGATTTTTTCAAATAAAGGGTCCATATTTACTAATCAGCTTTTAGATTTATATAATAAAAGTTTAGGGAATAAATTTGGTTTTATAGTAGCTATTGCAGCATTCACCACAATGTTTAGTACTACATTAACAACAATGGATGCTTCTCCAAGAGCTATGGCTAAAACATGTTCTTTGTTATTTTCAAAATCAAAATTAACATCATATCTATTTTGGATTGCGATTTTGGCGCTAGGAACCCTACTCATTTTAAATTTACTTTTATCAGAAATGGGGGTATTTATAAAAATAGCTACAATACTTTCTTTTCTAACAGCTCCTTTTTATGCTGTCATAAACTACAAACTTATTACTAGCGTACATACTCCAAAAGAATTCCATCCAGATTTCAAATTAAAACTACTTAGCTGCATCAGTATTATATTACTTTTTGCCTTTAGTATATGGTATATAACAACATTGTTATAAATAATACTAATTTTCTATTTACCTTTGTTGCCCTTATAGATAATATATTTATGAATACAGAACAATCTAGTGTACTTCCTCCTAAAGGAAAACCAAAATGGCTAAAAGTTAAACTTCCTGTCGGGAAGAAATATACTGAGTTAAGAGGTTTAGTTGACAAATACAAATTGAATACTATTTGTACATCTGGTAGCTGCCCTAATATGGGAGAATGTTGGGGAGAAGGAACAGCTACATTTATGATATTAGGAAATATCTGTACTAGATCATGTGGGTTTTGTGGAGTAAAAACTGGTAGACCAGAAACGGTTGACTGGGATGAGCCTGAAAAAGTAGCTCGTTCTATAAAAATTATGAAAATAAAACACGCTGTATTAACTTCTGTTGATAGAGATGATTTAAAAGATATGGGAACTATCATTTGGTCTGAAACCATTAAGGCAGTCAGAAGAATGAATCCTGAAACAACTATAGAAACTTTAATTCCTGATTTCCAAGGGATCGAAAAGCATTTAGATAAAATGATTGCTGTTGCTCCTGAAGTTATTTCTCATAACATGGAAACAGTAAAAAGATTAACAAGAGAAGTTCGTATACAAGCAAAATACGAACGTAGCTTAGAAGTTTTACGCTATTTAAAAGCTAACGGACAAAGAAGAACTAAAACTGGTATTATGCTTGGTTTAGGGGAAACTAAAGAAGAAGTTATTGAAACTTTACATGACATCAGAAACGCTAATGTAGATGTTGTTACCATTGGACAATACTTACAACCTAGTAAAAAACATTTACCTGTGCAACGTTTTGTTACACCAGATGAATTTGCTGAATACGAAAAAATCGGAAAAAAACTTGGATTCAGACATGTAGAAAGCGGAGCTTTAGTTCGTTCCTCATACAAAGCACACAAACACATTCTATAATCCTTGAAAATAAAAACAAGAATAGCTATAAACGGTTTTGGAAGAATTGGTAGAAGTCTTTTTAGATTACTTATCAATCACCCTAGTATTGAAGTTGTTGCTATAAACGATTTAGCAGATGCTAAAACCTTAGCTCATTTGTTAAAATACGATAGTATTCATGGGGTTTGTAATGCGATCATTACTGCTAATGAAAACAGTATAATCCTAAACAACAAAGCTATACCGCTCAGTAACATAGTTGCTATTGAAAATAGTAATTGGGCATCACAAAATGTCGATATTGTTATTGAGGCTACAGGAAAATTTAAAACCTCTACCCAACTTAAACATCATATAAAAAATGGTGCTAAAAAGGTTATTTTATCAGCCCCTCCAAAATCTGACGATATAAAAATGGTCGTTATTGGTGTAAATGAAACTATTCTAGACGGTACTGAAACAATCATTTCTAATGCTTCATGCACTACTAATAATGCAGCACCAATGATCAAAATTATAGATGATTTATGTGGTATTGAACAAGCCTATATTACGACTATACATTCTTTTACTACAGACCAAAGCTTGCATGACAAACCACATAGGGATTTACGCAGAGCAAGGGCTGCTACGCAATCAATAATTCCCACCACAACAGGTGCTGCAAAAGCTCTTACTAGTATTTTCCCAAAACTATCAGATACAATTGGTGGTTGTGGTATCCGTGTTCCTGTTCCAGATGGCTCCTTAACTGATATTACATTTAATGTCAAAAAAACAACCAGTATTAAAGCTATAAACGACGTGTTTAAAACTGCCTCAAAGACGTATTTAAAAAACATTCTTGACTACACTGAGGATCCTATTGTATCAGTTGATATCATCAATAGTCCCTACTCTTGTACTTTTGACTCACAACTAACTTCTGTTATTGGAAAAATGGTTAAAATAGTTGGATGGTACGACAACGAAATAGGATATAGCAACCGACTAATTGACTTAATTACAATTGTAAACAAATAAATTTCAGCAGGAAAATATTCTAAAAATCTGCTTGTTAGAATCAAATCAAATAGCGTATCTTTATTTTCTCCTAATTTTTTGATATAAACTACATGATTTTACAAATAAAACACTTCATATATTGTATTCTGTTCTTAACTATCAATACTGTACACGCCCAAGACAAGGTAGATATTGAAGATCAAATATATATTCATTTAGAAAAAGCAAAAGACCTAAAAGGAATTCTTGATTATCATGAAGCATTGAATCATTGTGAACAAGCATTAAACTTAGCCATAAAAATAGGTGATAAGGAAAATGAAGCCATTGCTTACCGAATAATTGGCAGTATTCTAATGTACGATAATGATTTAGATGGAGCTATAGATAAGCTTAATGAGGCTTCTAAAATACAAAGCAGTAATAAATACAAGGAAGAACTCGCTAGAACAAGAAATGTTCAAGGATTAGTCCACACCGAACTTGACAACTACAAGCAAGCACTAAATTACTTTGATGATGGATTAAGGATATTTACATCACTGCAACTATTTAGTAGTAGAACAGAAATTAAAAAGAATAAAGGGAAATTATACTTAAAAAAAGGCGACTATAAAAAAGCAAACGAAACTTTCGACCAAGTTAACAAAGACGCCAAAAAGTACGCTCAGGAATTTACACGAGCTGAAATATTACTATACAAATCTAAAGCATTAAATGGTTTAAATAGAAGAGCAGAAGCTATTAAAAGTTGTACTAAAGTAATTAAAATTGGTACTGCAAATAAATACCAAGGCTTAATCATTGAAGGATACAAAACACTAAGTGAAATTCACGAAAATAACGGAAATCCTTCAAAAGCAATAACACTACTAAAAATCCATAATAAATTACTAGATAGCATATACAGCATCAACGAAGTACGCTTAACAGCCGAAGAAATGGCTAAATTAGATTTTGCAGGGCAAGATAGACTTCTTGAACAAAAAGAAGAAATTATTCAAAAAAACGAAGAAAAGCTAAGGCAAAATCAAATAATGACCTTTCTAGGATTAGCCTTCCTAATTCTATTTTTCTCTTTTATTATCTTTTTATTTAACAACAACCAGAAAAGAAAAAAAGCTAATCTATTACTACAAAGCACTAATAACCAACTCACAATAGCTAAAAATGAAGCTGAACAAGCTACTAAAGCAAAAGCCAATTTTTTATCAACCATTACACACGAACTAAGAACACCTTTATATACAGTAACTGGTTTGACAGACTTACTATTAGATGAAGATCCTACAGAATCACAAAAAGGATATCTAAAATCCTTACGATTTTCTGGAGACTATCTTTTAAACTTCATTAATGACATTCTTGATGTTAACAAAATTGAAGCCAATAAAGTGGAGCTAGAAAAAATACCTTTTGATTTAAAAAAACTAACGACTGAAGTATTATACACTCAAAATAAATCTGCAAAAGACAATAATACTACATTACATTTAAATTTTGAAAAATCCATACCTGAATACCTTTTAGGAGATTCTTTACGTGTTTCTCAAATTCTTATCAACCTTGTTAGTAACGCCATCAAATTTACAAAAAACGGAGAGGTTAATTTAAACATTAAAAAAACTAATTCTACTCTAAACACCATTGATCTACTATTTGAAGTAAAAGATAACGGTATTGGTATATCGTACGATAAACAAGAAGAAATATTCGAAAGTTTCTCACAAGGATCTGTACAAATAAATCGAAAATACGGAGGTACAGGCCTAGGGTTAACCATAGTTAAAAACTTATTAGGATTAATGAAAAGTAAGATTCAATTAAAGAGCCAACCAAATGTAGGTACTACCTTTTACTTTGAAGTTACTTTTGACCTAGCCAAAAGAGAAAGCATTGACACTTCTAAAAACAAAGAAATACTCCCTGAAAATTTACTAGAAACAATTAAAAATAAAAATATTTTATTGGTAGATGACGTTAAAATAAATCAATTGATTACTCAAAAAACGCTTACTAAAAAAGAAATTAACTGTGTTACAGCAGATAATGGTGAAGATGCTGTTTTACGAGCTAAAGAACATCAATTCGATTTAATTTTAATGGACATTCACATGCCTGGAATAGGAGGTATTGAAGCAACTAAAAGAATTAGACAATTTGATATTAAAACACCTATCATTGCATTAACCGCTATTACTATAGAAAAAGAAGACTTAATACAATTTAGTGAAGCCGGTTTCAACGACATATTATCAAAGCCTTTTAAAGCAGATACATTCTTTAAAAAAATATACCTACAGTTCACAAAGTAAAAATGGCATACTTATTGAATTACTTATAGTAAGTTAGTTTTTCAGAATTTTCAAAAAAATTCTAAATTGGTTAGTTTTTTAAGAGGTCTATAATACGGCCTCTTATTTTTTCTTCAAATACATATTAATTTCCTACAAAAGATATAATGCTTTTATCAAACATATTTTTATCATTTAAAAATAGTGTCACAATTGGTAAGTAATACACATTTGTAAGCGAATCCTTCAAACGCATGTAATCTTTTTCAGTAGTAATAATAAGTTTTTCTTCAGAGAGCAACCTTAATTCTTTTTCGGAAAAATTATGATGATCTTTATATGAAATATGTTTAAAATTAAGTTTTAAACTATTTAAATAGTGCACCAATGGCTTTGGTTTTGCAATTCCAGTAACCAAAGTAAACCGCTCATCATTTAATGATGCTAACAATTTCGTTCCATTATTTCCAGTTATTTCCTTTGCATAAGATATACAAGTAAAAAAAATTTGCTTATTTAAAGGCAACTTAAGTTTATTCTTTATTTTAGCTTGCTCATCAAGCGATAAATTCTTTGGGCATTTTGTAACAACAATAATATTAGCACGTTTAGCTCCTCGACTAGACTCCCTTAAATCACCAGCTGGCAATATTAAATCGTCTACATATAGTGAATCATATTTAGTAAGTAACACATATAATCCAGCGGTAACCTTTCTATGCTGAAAAGCATCATCCAATAACACCACATCCGGATTAACTAGATTCAATAAGTTGGTAATACCGTTTTTCCTATCTGTATCAACAGCTACACTAATGGTGGTGAATTTCTGATGAAACTGCATTGGTTCATCTCCTAAATCATCTGCTGTAGATGTTGAGTCCGCTAAAACAAATCCCTCTGAACTTCTCCTATACCCTCTGCTAAGGGTTGCTAAACGATATTCCTCTTTTAATAATCGAATTAAATACTCTACCATAGGAGATTTTCCCGTACCACCAACACACAAATTTCCCACTGCAATAACAGGTATATCAAAAATCTTACTTTTAAAAAATCCTTTATCAAAAAAGAAATTTCTAATCGTTGTAATTAAATCATATATGATTGAAAATGGAAATAATATTTTTCTTAAAATCTTCACAACACGAAAGTAAACTATCTAAATAGTACTTCCAAATGATAAATATGTATCTTTGAATTTCAATCATTTTAACTTATCAATTTATACCAATATGCAAATAAATGATGTAATTCAATATATGGAAGAATTAGCTCCTCTTTCCTATGCTGAAAGTTACGATAATGTTGGACTACTTGTTGGGGATAAAAACACCCGACTTACTGGAATTTTAATTACTCATGATACTCTTGAAGAAGTTGTTGATGAAGCAATTACAAAAAGCTGTAATTTAATTGTAAGCTTTCACCCCATTGTATTTTCAGGAATAAAAAAATTCAACGGTCAAAATTACGTAAACAGAGTTCTAGTAAAAGCTATAAAAAATGATATTGCAATATATGCAACACATACAGCTTTGGATAATGTCCAACACGGTGTAAATAGTACTATATGCAATCAACTCAACTTAGCTAACAGAAAAACACTTATTCCTAAAAGAGAATATATCCATAAACTCACTACATACGTTCCAGTAGCTAAGGTTGAGAAAGTCCGCAATGCACTATTCAATGCTGGGGCTGGAAATATTGGGAATTACAACAAGTGTAGTTTTAATGTTTCAGGAGAAGGTACTTTTCAGGGAAATAAAAATTCAAAGCCGCAAGTTGGCAGTCAAGGGGAATTTCGCACAGAAAATGAAACACTTATTAGCCTTACTTTTGAAAAACATTTAGAAAATAAAATTTTAAAAGCCTTATTCACAAATCATCCCTATGAGGAGGTTGCCTACGAAATAAGTACTTTAACAAATTTACATCAAAATATCGGCCTTGGAATGATTGGAGAATTAACTACTCCAATGGATGAAAAAATATTTTTAGAATTCCTAAAAACAAAAATGAACACGTCTTGTATTAGACATTCAGCTTTATTAGGAAAAAAAATTAATAAAGTAGCCGTACTAGGAGGCTCTGGAAGTAGCGTTATTAAAAATGCAAAAAATTCTGGGGCAGATGTTTACATTACATCTGACTTAAAGTACCACGACTTTTATCAAGCAGAAAATAGTATTTTATTATGCGATATAGGACATTATGAAAGCGAACAATACACAAAATCGCTTTTATATGAGTTTCTTAGCAAAAAAATACCTAATTTTGCAATCGTTTTATCAGGCATTAATACTAATCCTGTCAATTATTTTTAAGATATGGCAAAGAAAAAAGAAATTTCAGTAGAAGAAAAATTAAGAGCATTATATAACTTGCAATTAATAGATTCTCGTATTGATGAAATCAGAAATGTACGAGGGGAACTTCCTTTAGAAGTTGAAGATTTAGAAGACGAAGTAGCTGGATTAAGTTTAAGAGTTGAAAAACTAAATACTGATACTGAGACGCTTAAAGAGAGTATTAAAACTAAATTAAACGGTATTGAGGAATCAAAAGCGTTGATAAAAAAATACACAAAACAACAAGATAATGTTCGGAATAACAGAGAATATAGCTCTTTAGCTAAAGAAACTGAATTTCAAGAATTAGAAATTGAATTATCAGAAAAGCACATTAAAGAATTTAAAGCTCAAATAGAACATAAAAACGATGTTATCAGTAAAGCACAAGAACGTTTAACTGACAAACAAACACATTTAACACACAAGAAAGACGCATTAAATGAAATTCTTTCTGAAACTGAAAAAGAAGAAGAAGCTCTATTAGAAAAGTCTGCTAAATATCAAAAGCAAATCGAAGAGCGTTTGATGATTGCTTACAGTAGAATAAGAACCAATGTGAAAAATGGCTTAGCTATTGTCCCTATTGAACGTGGTGCAGCTGGAGGATCATTCTTCACTATTCCACCGCAAGTTCAAGTAGAAATTGCTAGTCGTAAAAAAGTAATTACTGATGAACATTCTGGTAGAATATTGGTAGATGCTGAATTAGCAGCAGAACAAAAAATAAAAATGGAAAAAATGTTTGCTAAATTATAAGCGACAATTTTTAAATATAAACTAAAGCTATCTTTAAACAGATAGCTTTTTTTGTACCTTTAAACTTCTTGTAAAATAAAAATAAAGCATGGCAGACATACAACTAACAAGAATCAATAAATTTTTAAGTGAAGCTGGGTATTGTTCACGCAGAGCGGCAGATAAATTGATTGACCAAGGTAGAGTAACCATAAACGGTGTCGTTCCAGAAATAGGAACAAAAATAGCTCCTACAGATGAAGTTAAAGTTGACGGTAAGTTAATATCCGAGTCGAAAGAGAAACCCGTGTATTTGGCTTTCAATAAACCTGTTGGGATTGTTTGCACCACAGACACTAGAGTCGAAAAAGACAATATCATAGATTACATCAATTACCCTACCCGTATATTTCCTATTGGAAGACTAGACAAACCTAGTGAAGGGCTGATATTTCTAACGAATGATGGTGATATCGTCAATAAAATATTACGTGCAAGAAATAATCACGAAAAGGAATATTTAGTAACAGTCGACAAACAAATTACACAAGATTTTCTTAAAAAAATGAGTAGTGGTATCCCTATTTTAGATACTGTAACTCGTGATTGTACAGTAATACCTATTAGTAAATTCACTTTTAAAATAACACTAACTCAAGGGCTTAATAGACAAATTAGACGTATGTGCGAGTACTTAGAATATGAAGTAACTAAATTGAAGCGTATACGTATTATGAATATTTCCTTGGATATACCTGTAGGACAATGGCGTGATTTAACTAAAAAAGAGCTCGATGAAATTGAACTACTCATTAGTGACTCGAAAAAAACGAATTAAAAGCCAAAAGCCAAAATCATATTGGTTTTGGCTTTTTAGTTTTATGTATTCTTTAGTTTATCAATTCGTTTTATGACGCTCTCTTGCCAATAATGTATTCTTTAACAACATAGCAATAGTCATAGGCCCAACTCCACCTGGAACAGGAGTAATATAACTTGCTTTTTTGGATACATTTTCAAAATCAACATCTCCTTTTATCACATATCCTCTTGATGCGTTTTCATCTGGAACTCTCGAAATTCCTACATCAATAATTACTGCATCATCTTTTACCATTTCTGCTTTTAAGAAATCAGGGATCCCTAATGCCATGATAATGATATCAGCCTGACTGATAATTTGAGTAATGTTTTTAGTATGACTATGAGTCAAAGTAACTGTTGAATTTCCTGGCCAACCTTTACGCCCCATCAAAATACTCATTGGTCGTCCAACAATATGACTTCTACCAACAACTACTGTATGCTTCCCTTTAGTATCTACCTTATAACGCTCCAGTAATTCTAATATTCCAAATGGTGTAGCAGGAATAAAAGTACTCATATCTAATGCCATTTTTCCAAAATTTGCAGGATGAAAACCATCTACATCTTTATCAGGATTAATTGCCATTAATACTTTCTGATCATCTATTTGCTTAGGCAAAGGCAACTGAACAATAAAACCATCAATTTCATCATTTTGATTTAACTCCTCAATTTTATCCAATAACTCAACTTCACTCACAGTATTTGGCAACTGTACTAACGTTGATTCAAAACCTACACGCTCACAAGCCCTAACTTTACTCCCTACATAAGTTAAACTCGCCCCATCACTTCCTACAATAACCGCTGCTAAATGAGGTACTTTCTCCCCATTAGCTTTCATTTTTGTTACTTCAGCAGCAATTTCATCTTTGATATCATTACTTGTTTTTTTACCGTCTAGTAATATCATTATTTTTTAATTTTTTCAATTATAGCGTTGTGACTATTGCTATTTTAAATTGTATTGTAATAGTTTATAAAAAAATGCCACCATTTCTGATAGCATAAATTCTTATCTCATTCCCTGCATCATCTGCATCATTTTCTTTCCACCACCACCTTGCATCATTTTCATCATTTTACTCATTTGATTAAACTGCTTTAGTAATTGATTTACTTCTTGCACGGATCTACCTGAGCCTTTAGCAATACGTTTCTTTCTACTTGCGTTTATTGAAGCCGGTTTCGTACGTTCTCCAGGCGTCATAGAATGAATAATAGCTTCAATATGCCTAAACGCATCATCATCAATATCCATTCCTTTCATAGCTTTAGAAGCACCTGGGATCATCCCCATTAAATCCTTCATATTACCCATTTTCTTCACTTGTTGAATTTGCTTTAGAAAATCGTCAAATCCAAATTGATTTTTCGCTATCTTTTTTTGAAGTTTTCTAGCTTCTTCTTCATCAAACTGCTCTTGAGCTCTTTCAACCAAAGAAACAACATCTCCCATCCCAAGGATACGATCTGCCATACGAGAAGGATGGAATACATCTATTGCTTCCATTTTTTCTCCAGTACCAATAAATTTAATTGGCTTATTAACTACTGTTTTAATTGATATAGCAGCACCACCACGTGTATCACCATCTAATTTCGTTAAAATAACTCCATCAAAATTCAATAAATCATTAAAAGCTTTCGCTGTATTAACAGCATCCTGCCCCGTCATAGCATCAACAACAAACAATGTCTCTTGAGGTTGAATTGCTTTATGAACATTAGAAATTTCAGTCATCATTTCTTCATCAACTGCTAAACGTCCTGCAGTATCAATAATAACTACATTATGTCCGTTAGCTTTTGCATGAGCAACTCCTGCTTGTGCAATAGCAACAGCATTAGTATTCCCTCTATCAGAATATACATCAACTTTTATTTGTTCACCTACAACATGCAATTGATCAATAGCTGCTGGTCGATAAATATCACAAGCAACTAATAATGGTTTTTTAGTTTTTTTAGTTTTAAGATAGTTCGCTAATTTACCCGAAAAAGTAGTTTTACCTGAACCTTGCAATCCAGACATTAAAATTACAGTTGGCTTACCAGACATATTAAGACCTTCAGTATCGCCTCCCATTAATTCGGTTAATTCATCTTTTACGATTTTAACCATTAACTGACTAGGCTGTAATGCTGTTAATACATTAGCTCCTAATGCTTTTTCTTTTACTTTTTTGGTGAATTCCTTAGCAATCTTAAAGTTAACATCTGCATCTAATAGAGCTCTACGAACTTCTTTTAATGTATCTGCTACGTTTACCTCTGTTATTTTTCCATGTCCTTTTAGAACATGCAGGGCTTTATCTAACTTATCACTTAAATTATCAAACATATATAATTCCTTATTTGAGAAACGCAAAATTAAACAAAAAGCACTGAGTAACAAAGGTTATTACATAAGAATAGCCCTAAATTTTGCAATAAAAAACGTATTTTTAATATTAATCATCATGCATTATTTTAAAAAAATGTTCAAAAAACTTCTATTATTAGCAACATTCTTATTAACATTTATTCATTTAAATGCACAAAATTCTACAATTTTTAAAAGTAAATATATTGATATATATACTAAAAATAACTTCGTGTATGCCTTATCAAAAACTAACAAGCTAGTTGTTTGGGACCTCAAAAATGGTGACATATCATACATAAAAAAAGAAGTCTCCTGTATTTATTCAAATAACAATCAATTATACCATGTAAACTTAGATGGAGAAATACAAAAAGAAATAAAAAGAAATCAATGGAAAAAAATTGGCGCAGTTACAGGAACACCATATGCAATAGTTACAACTTCCTCAAATAAGATAGCAGCAATATCTAGCAGAGGAATAAAATTCAATCATAAATACTACATGCCCACTGAAAAAAATAGAATAGGAAATGGCATGTATAGTTTTAAAAATAGAAAACTCAGAAAACCTCAATTAACTTATATTGATAATGAAGATCGAATTTGGGTCAGTTATATTTTTGGGGAATTTTTTGAAATATTTATTTTTGACACAAAAAATACTATTTTTATTAATCACAAATCACTTTCGGTACTTCACGAAAAAAAAACATATAATACCAAAACAGACTTCTTAAAAGATTATCAAAGAAAGCAATTCAAGAAATATCCATATTATGTAAAAAAAATAGGTAAAGAATACATTTACAGATTCCCTACCCAACTACCACTTTATTATGGTATCAAATCAATTACTCAAGACAACTTAGGGAACTACTTTTTCAGTGAGGGATTATTGTCTTCGCATATAAAAAATGGAATATTTCAATATCAAACTACAACAAAAAATAAATTTTATAAGGCAACCGAACATATTGAAACTTCATTTCAATACCAAAATGAAATAATTGGACCAGTTAAGTACAACAAATACAATAACAAATTATATTATTACTCAAACTACGGTTTTTTTAAATTATTAGAAAGCGAATCACAATTGAAAAAAGAACTTATTGTAGACCCTAATGCATTATTATACTCAAAAAAAAATCCTCCCAACTATGGAAGAATTATGACTATAAAGAAAATAGAATTCATCGATGAAAAACAATTTATATTTTTAACCACACAATACGGTTTTGGATATTATGATGGTGAAAATATAACACTTTTTAACTAACCCTTTTAACCACATGAAAATTCACTAAAATTTGCCTCAAGTGTGGTATTTCATTTTTTATCCTTTTATACTTAAATTAGTAACAGTATCAAAACACAATCATCTGCTTTAAGGTAAACCAAACTATTGTGTTTATCTTATTTCAATATCCAAATCCATTACATTCTCTCAGGAACAGGAATTCCTAGTAATCCAAAAGCAGATTTTATAACATTCCCTACCAAGTTAGATAACTGTACTCTAAATATTTTCTCTTCTTCTGTGTCTGCTCCGAAAATAGATACATTTTGAAAGAAAGAATTATATCCTTTTACCAAATCATAGGTGTAATTTGCTATTAATGCTGGACTTTGATTTAGAGCTGCTTGTTGTATTATTTCAGGATACAATTCAATTTGCTTTAGTAATTCTTTTTCCTTTTCATGTAATGGTATTGTTACATTTTTAGAATAATCAATTTCAGCCCTTCTTAATATAGCTTGAATTCTTGCATAAGTATACTGAATAAATGGCCCTGTATTTCCTTGGAAATCTACAGATTCCTTAGGATCAAATAAAATACGCTTTTTAGGATCTACTTTTAATATAAAATATTTTAAAGCCCCCATACCAATTACTGTATACACCTCTTCTTTTTGTGCATCGGTATAACCATCCAACTTCCCTAAGTCTTCAGAAATTTCTCTTGAAGTAGTTACCATTTCCGTCATCAGTTCGTCCGCATCTACAACTGTTCCTTCTCTACTCTTCATTTTACCTGAAGGTAAATCAACCATACCATAACTTAAGTGGTGTAAGTTTTTAGCCCAAGCATATCCTAATTTTTTTAAAATTAAAAACAATACCTTAAAATGATAATCCTGCTCATTACCTACAGTATAAATCATCCCCCCAACATCCGGGTTATCTTTTATACGTTGAATTGCTGTGCCAATATCTTGAGTCATATATACTGCAGTTCCATCTGAACGTAATACAATTTTTTCGTCAAGTCCATCCTCAGTTAAATCACACCAAACAGAACCGTCTTCTTTTTTAAAAAACACACCATTTTCAAGCCCCTCTGCTATATTATCTTTCCCTAATAAATAGGTGTTGCTTTCATAATAGTATGAATCAAAGTCTACTCCAATATTCTTATAAGTTACTTCAAACCCATCATAAACCCATTGGTTCATTTTCTTCCAAAGCGCAACAACCGCTTTATCTCCAGCTTCCCATTTACGAAGCATCTCTTGAGCCTCTATAATTAATGGAGCTTGTTTTTTTGCTTCGTCTTCTGTTTTTCCTTCAGCAACTAACGCAATGATTTCTTTTTTATACTCCTGATCAAACTTCACATAATAATTCCCAACAAGCTTATCTCCTTTTAAACCAGTTGACTCTGGAGTTTCTCCTTTCCCAAAACGATCCCAAGCCAACATACTTTTACAGATATGTATCCCTCTATCATTAATTACTTGTGTTTTATACACTTTCTTTCCAGAAGCTTTAATAATTTCTGCAACTGAATACCCAAGCAATACATTTCTAACATGCCCTAAATGTAGTGGTTTATTCGTATTTGGTGATGAATACTCCACCATTACAGCATCGTTAGCTACAGTTGGTGAAACAAAACCATACTTCTCCTCATTTCTAATTTCTTGAAAAAAATTTAGGTAATGAGTATCAGAAATAACAAGATTCAAAAATCCCTTAACCACATTAAACGTCTCTATTTCGGTAACATTTTCAACTAAATACTTTCCTAAATCTTCACCGATTTTAACTGGATTTCCTTTAACAATTCTTAACATAGGAAAAACTACAACAGTTATATCACCTGCAAACTCTTTACGAGTGGCTTGAAATTCTACTGTTGGTAATTCTACATTATAAATTGATGCAAATGCTTCTTTGACTTTTAACGCTAGTGTTTCTTGAATTATCATTATTCTTTTTATATAAGTTGCAAAGATAACCTATGCCTACAATAAATTATATTTTCTGCTAAAATTATTTTTTTCACTAAAATAGATCATAATAAGCTTGTAAAAACAAAAACACACACAACTTTTTTAACTATTAACACAACAAAACTTCGCTTTTAATCGATTATTTTAACTCTTAAAAGAAAAAGACATCATATTTAAAATAAAAAACATTTAAATAAAGATAAATTCATCGGAAATTCTTTTTTTTGCCAAAATTTTAAATCAAATGGAATTATTCTTATACATTTTCGGAGCTTTATTTTCCGTAATGAACCCATTAGGAACTGTCCCTATTTTTGTTAGCTTAACAGAAGGAGACACACAAAAAGAAATTAATAACACATCAATGCTTACTAGCATTAATGTATTTGTAATATTAGTTATTTCTTTTTTCCTTGGAAAATACGTACTGGCCTTTTTCGGAATTAGCTTGAGTGCTTTAAAAATTGCTGGAGGTTTGGTAATCGCAACCTCAGGTTTTGCTTTATTAAAAGGGGAGTTTAGCAAAAATAGGGGAATGAACAAGGAACATAAAGAAGCTGCTCACGAACGAGAACGCATTTCTTTAACTCCATTAGCTATCCCTATGATGGCTGGACCAGGTTCCATTTCACTATTAATTAGTTTAAATGAGGAATACAATAGTACCTATGAGATAACTACGACATTAATAGCCGTAATAACTGTTTGCGTTATATGCTATGTGATGATGAGAGGCTCACAACATATTATTAGAGTTCTTGGACCTAATGGAATTAATTCAATTTCAAGGATTATAGGTTTTATTGTAATTGCACTTGGTATAGAATATTTATGGTCTGGTATTTCTTCTTTAATACAAACAGTAGTTTAAAATAATTTTCAAAAAATCAAAAAAGGCATGAATAATTACATTATTCATGCCTTTTTTAATTTAAAACACTCTCTTCTATACAGCCGATAGACACTTAAAATACTTCTGCCAACATACATCTCGCACTTCCTCCACCTAAAGTTTCAATTGTTTTTAAATCAACCACCAAAATAGCAGCATGCTTCTCTAACTTTATTAATTGCTCATTAGTTAAGCTTTCGTTTGCTTGCTTACTCATCACCAATACCGAGCCTGATTTTCCTTGAAGCTCTAACATATTTCCTGCAAAAGAATGCATCTGATTTTCAGTTATTGAAACAACCTCTTTACCAGATTTCTTTAAATGCTGTAATACATTTTTCTTTTCTTTTTTATCATCAATTGCATCTAGACAAATCACTGCGAACTTTGTCGCCACACATAACATCACATTTGTATGATATATTGGTTTTCTTTTCCCATCAACATCTTGATTTGCTCTAAAAAAAACAGGATCATAATCTAAATCTTCACAAAATTCAATAAACAATTCTTCATCAGATCTAGATGACTCAGCGCAATAGGCTATTTTGTTTTCTCTATCCAAAATAATGCTACCTGTACCTTCTAGGTAAATCCCTTCTTCTTCAGCTGAAGTATAATCAATTACATTTTCAATTTTAACACCAGTATGCGACTCTACCAATTCAATTACATCCTCTCTCCTTTCCTGTCTTCTATTTATAGTTTCCATTGGATACACTACAATTACTCCATTTTCATGAAAAGATATCCAATTATTAGGGAAAATTGAATCTGGCGTATGTGGATTAACAGTATCCTTAACTAGAAGGACCTTAACTCCGACCGCCTTTAATTGTTCTACAAAAGAATCAAACTCTATTAAAGCTTTCTCTTGAATCACTTTAGGAGTTAATAACATTGTTTTTTGAAAATGATTTGACTTAACAGTCTGCTCATTTCTTAAAAATGCTATTGGACGTACCATTAATACCGTATCTGTAATTTGTTTGCTCAAAATTTTATGTATTAAATTAATTTGTCTACTACTCGTATCAATTTTCATTTAAAATAACCATAATAAAACTGTAATTTTTCACTTTACTTCAAAATTAAACAAACAATATTTTCAAAGTAAAAATATCAAATTCAGATTTACAAAACTCATCACTATAAACAATCAACTCTTTCTTTTTTTTAATAAAGAAAGAGTTGATATAAAAAATATTGAGTTTTAAGGTAACTTATATATTTTTTATAATTGTTTTTGAAACCGCATCCAATACTTCAAAAGCTGTTTTCGCCATTTTATTACCTTTAAGGTCTAATAATGGATTTACCTCTACAAACTCAACAGAAACCACTTTTTTAGAAGCAACCAATTTATTGATTATCGAAACTATTTCATGCTGATCAAACCCTTTAGGAACTGGAGTTCCAGTACCGTAAGAAATTAAATCACAATCCATACTATCTACATCAAAAGATATATATATCATATCACAATCATCTAAGGTAGCTAGCGTTTCACTCACACAAACATCCAAACCTCTATAACGCACTTCATGCACCATATAGTTCTTTATACCTAAAGCTGAAATTTGTTTATCTTCTGGCTCCTCAGTATCTCTTACCCCATAATACACTACATCTCTTGCTAAAACTTTGGGCCCTTGACAACCGATGTTTTTCATTGCATTCCAATACTTTTCTGTATCGTCAGAAATATCATTTATTTTACAAGCTAAATTATCTTCTGACAATACAGCTGCAAGTGGCATACCATGAATATTCCCTGAAGGAGATGTATATGGCGAATGAATATCAGCATGAGCATCAATCCATACAACACCTATACGTTTCTTAGGGTATGCCGCTTTTATCCCTGATATCGTTCCTAATGCAGAAGAATGATCACCTGACAATACTAACGGGAATCTATTTTCCTTAATATTACGCTCTACAGCATTACTCAAGCGCTCACATTGATTATATACCTGAATAATTCTTTTTCCAAAAGAGTTTGTTACTTTATTATAAATAGATTCGTTTTCAGTTTCAAGATCTTCAAAATCAAATTGATTAAAGTAATCATTATGTTCATTAATTGCTGCAACCTCTATTGCATCAACTCCCATATCAGCTCCTCGCGTACCAGCACCAATATCTGATCTATTCTTGATGATTTTTATCGTCTTACTCATGGCTTAATTTTTTATATCTATTAAGAAAATAATTAGCTACTATTAAACTTACTACATACATATTATAAAAAATGCGTGTTTATCACTACAAACACGCATTTTCATTTATCTAAATATTATTCTTTATCGTTTTGACACGTCTTTAAATGATCTTAATGTTTCTCCCGTATACACTTGACGCGGACGACCTATCGGTTCTTTCTTTAAACGCATCTCTCTCCATTGAGCAATCCAGCCTGGCAAGCGCCCTAGCGCAAACATTGGCGTAAACATTTCAGTTGGAATTCCTAATGATCTGTATATAATTCCTGAATAAAAATCTACGTTAGGGTATAGTTTTCTATCAACAAAATACTGATCAGATAATGCTTCTTGCTCTAAACCTTTAGCTATTTCCAATACCGGATCCTGAGCTCCTAAAGCTTTAAGAACATCATCAGCTGCAACCTTAATAATTTTAGCTCTTGGATCAAAGTTTTTATATACACGATGTCCAAACCCCATTAAACGGAATGGATCCTGCTTATCTTTAGCTTTCGCCATGTATTTTTTAGTATCACCACCATCTTCTTTTATTGCTTCAAGCATTTCAATTACTGCTTGATTAGCCCCACCATGTAATGGTCCCCAAAGCGCAGATATACCTGCTGATAATGAAGCATATAATCCTGCATGTGATGAACCTACAATACGTACTGTAGAAGTAGAGCAATTTTGCTCATGATCAGCATGAAGAATTAATAATTTGTCAATTGCATTTGTTATGATAGCATCTTGTTTATACTCTTTATTAGGTTTTTTAAACATCATTCTCATGAAGTTTTCAACATACCCTAAAGAGTCGTCTCCATAGTCTAATGGATACCCCCCTAGCTTTTTAAATGTCCAAGCAGTTAATATTGGAAATTTCCCTAATATTTTAACAATTGCATGGTACATTTCTTCCTCAGAATCAACATTTACCGATGCAGGGTTAAAAGCTATTAATGCACTTGTTAATGACGATAAAACCCCCATAGGATGGGCTGATTTAGGAAAACCATCTAAAATTTTCTTAATATCTTCATCAACATGAGATTCTTTTTTAATATCATCTTCAAATTTTGCTAATTGAGCTGCTGTTGGCAATCCCCCAAAAATCAACAAATATGCAACTTCTAAGAAATTAGCTTTATCAGCAAGTTCTTCAATAGAATATCCACGGTATCTTAAAATCCCCTTTTCTCCATCTAAAAATGTAATCGCACTTTCACAAGAACCAGTATTTTTATAACCAGGATCAATTGTAATCACTCCTTGTGAAGCTCCTCTTAACGACTTAATGTCTATTGCAATTTCATTTTCTGTTCCAATTATTACTGGAAATTCTATTTTTTTACCGTTTACTTCTAAAGTAGCTATATCTGCCATAGTTTTTTCTCCTTCGCTTTATTGTGCTAATACATCTATTAGCAAGGGTTAATTATTCAATCGGACGAATTTACAAAAAATAGCACTAAAAAAGAAACTATTCATGCATAAAAAAGGCACTAAAAAGTAAACTTTTTAGTGCCTTAACATTCTCTTAATATTATGTTATTATTTCACTTTAAAAACTGCTCCTTGTGGATAATATGCTACCATACCTAATTCCTCTTCAATGCGTAACAATTGATTATATTTTGCCATTCTATCTGAACGTGAAGCTGAACCTGTTTTAATTTGCCCACAGTTTAAAGCCACCGCTAAATCAGCAATAGTATTATCTTCTGTTTCTCCAGATCGATGACTCATTACAGAAGTATACCCTGCATTATGCGCCATATTAACAGCCGCAATAGTTTCCGTTAAAGTTCCTATTTGATTTACTTTAATTAAGATTGAATTAGCTGTATTATTTTTAATCCCACGCTCCAAACGTTTTACATTAGTTACAAATAAATCATCCCCAACTAACTGAACTTTATCCCCTACTTTTTCTGTAAGTGATTTCCATCCATCCCAATCATTTTCATCCATTCCATCTTCGACAGAAATGATTGGATACTTAGCACATAAATCTGCTAAATATTGCGCTTGTTCTTCAGAAGTTTTTATTGCACCTTCAACACCTTCAAACTTTGAGTAATCATATTTACCATTTACATAAAATTCTGCCGCAGCACAATCTAAAGCAATCATAATTTCATCACCAAATGTATACCCAGCATTTTCAACTGCCAATTTAACAGAATCAAGAGCATCCTCTGTACCATCTAAAGTTGGTGCAAAACCACCTTCATCACCAACTGCAGTAGACAAACTTCTCTCTTTCAACACCTTTTTAAGGTGATGAAAAATTTCAGTTCCCATTTGCATTGCATGCGTAAAGTTTTTTGCTTTTACAGGCATTATCATAAATTCCTGAAATGCAATTGGCGCATCACTATGAGAACCTCCGTTAATAATATTCATCATTGGCACAGGTAATGTATTAGCTGATACTCCACCAATATACCTATACAAAGGCAACCCTGACTCATTTGCAGCAGCTTTAGCACATGCTAAAGAAACCCCTAATATAGCATTGGCTCCTAATTTCGATTTATTTTCAGTACCATCAAGGTCAATCATTAATTGATCAATAGTATTCTGCTCAAAAACAGAAACCCCTAACAACTCCTCAGCTATAACAGTATTTACATTTCCAACAGCTTTCAATACACCTTTCCCCATATAGGCTTTACCACCATCACGTAATTCAACCGCTTCATGCTCACCAGTTGATGCTCCTGAAGGTACAACTGCACGTCCCATAAAACCATTTTCAGTCGTTACATCGACCTCTACTGTTGGATTACCTCTAGAATCAAAAATTTGTCTTGCATGAACACCGATAATCATACTCATAATTATATTGTATTTAGTTTAGTTATTTTTTTCGCTTATCTAATATTTAATTCAAACACAGTCTTTAACTAGTTATATAAACCATGTCCTTAACGAATAAACCTCACTATTTACACGTGAGGTTTATTTTATATTATGCTTTCTGCAGTTTGGCTTCCTTTATATTCGTCACGAACTCATCGAACAAGTATCTAGAATCATGTGGACCAGGGCTAGCTTCTGGATGATACTGAACTGAAAAACAATTTTTATTTTTCATACGTAATCCAGCAACTGTATGGTCATTTAAATGCATATGTGATATTTCCACTTCTGGGTTAGCTATAGCTTCATCTCTATTTACAGCAAAACCATGATTTTGAGAAGTAATTTCCCCTTTTCCTGTTACAATATTCATTACCGGATGATTAATCCCTCTATGACCATTATGCATTTTAAATGTAGAAATTCCATTCGCAATAGCAATAACTTGATGCCCTAAACAAATACCGAATAAGGGTAAATCTCTTTTTATTATTTCCCTAGCTACTGATTGTGCTTCTACCAAAGGCTCAGGATCTCCAGGGCCATTAGATAGGAAGTATCCATCAGGATTCCAGGCATACATTTCTTCAAATGTTGCATTATAAGGAAACACTTTTACATAAACATCTCTTGATGAAATACTCTTTAATATATTTCTTTTAATCCCTATATCTAATGCTGCTACCTTATAAGTTGCATTTTCATCACCAAAAAAATAAGGTTCCGTACATGAAACTTTAGAAGCAAGCTCCAAGCCATTCATATTTGGACTTTCAGCTAATTGTATTTTAAGCTCTTCGACATTATCAACATCAGTAGATATCACAGCATTCATAGCTCCATTATCACGAATGTATGACACCAAAGCTCTAGTATCAACATCGGAAATAGCAAATAAATTGCTTTCATTTAAAAAATCTTCTAAAGACCTATTTGCAATATCTCTTGAATAATCATAACTAAAATTCTTACAAATTAACCCAGAAATTTTAACTCCTTTCGATTCATTCTCATCTGCAGTGGTTCCGTAGTTACCTATATGTGCATTTGTAGTTACCATTAACTGCCCAAAATAAGACGGATCAGTAAAAATTTCCTGATACCCTGTCATTCCTGTGTTAAAACAAACCTCACCAAAGGACGTCCCTTCCTTATCTGCTACTGATTTTCCGTAGAAAATTGTACCATCGGCTAGCAGTAATATTGCTTTTCTTCGAGTTTGATACTTCATTACTATATGTTGTTTAGTTATGTATTATTCGTGATGCAAAATTAATATAAAAAAAAAGGATAAACTAACAAGTTTATCCTTTTTAAAACATTATAATGAGTTATAGTAGTTAACAACTCTCTTAACATGAGAATCCTTTTTGAAATTTAAGTTATTTTCTTTTATAAATTTATTTACAGCTTTTTTATGAGACCCAAATAATTTTAAAAGCGCTCCTTTACGCATTTTAAAAGCTTTAACTCCATCATCATTTTTAATAAAATAAGCATGCTTTTTAACAAACTTATCTGCTGACATCATTTGCTGCGTTAAAGGATTTAACTTTCCTTCCTCGATAGTTAAAAAATAGTTTTTATAAAACTCAATGTTACCTGCTTTAGATACATACTCCATAAACTCTTTTTTTCCTGTAGTTGGATTATTTACTTTCCTAAACTCACGATTATTAATCAAAACTTTACTTATGGAATATGAATTAAAAACAAAAACAGAATCTGACACGTAATTAGTAATAGCTCCTTCTTTTTTTAACAATCTAGTTTGGAAGTTCTTAGTTTGAAGATTATAATTTAAAAAAGGGACACTTTGCACACGTTCATCAATAGTATAAATTTTAGCCCTATTCCCCCACTTATCTAACAAATATGGTGATCCTGTTATTTTAGATGAATTGCCACCTGATTTTGTCCACACCCCTTGACTATAATCTGCTGATATGTTAG
>Ga0209291_1000378_pt1 | contig 42735 bp, 39 predicted proteins | sample GOMGulsemesocosm_FD_184633 | JGI IMG/M metagenome (GOLD analysis project Ga0209291, IMG submission 184633) | Methane-oxidizing microbial communities from mesocosms in the Gulf of Mexico - GOM9B Gulf of Mexico (SPAdes) (version 2) | ecosystem: Environmental > Aquatic > Marine > Cold seeps...
TGTCTTAAGCGCGGTGCTAAAAGATGTCTCAGCCTCTACTATTTTTAAAGGGGTCACACCTTTCTGGTGCGCTGATATAGTACGTTTAATACTGGTGACTGTCATAGTACCTATTTCGCTCTATTTACCTGAGCTACTTTATCGCTAGAGTGTGGCGAGTGTTAAACTTGCATTGCTGGTTTCTTAAACCTGTAGACCGTTGAACAGGCTCAGTGGAAGCATAGATTAATATTAGATGCCCTCTTAAGTGTATTGGATATTTTTCTATCTGCCATTGAGCCAAGAGCTGGCGCTAAGTGATAAATTGAAGTCACTGATAACATATTAAGTGGAATAACAGTCACCCGAAAAACTTATACACGCCTGTAGCGGCAGCCTATTAATCTCCTCTGTATTTAATTTGTTTTAATAAATGCCCTACTGGATAGATAAGCATAATCTACAAATATGTCATAGTGCACCAATGCACTTACAATAGATGACTCTGCGTGCTTATTTATAATGAGAGCCATTAACTTTTTGCACTTTGCAAAAACGCTGAGCAGGTGTCATCATAGGAAATATAAACTCATTAAAAACAAGAGCTAAGTCTGTGGACACACTAACATCGATGCGTATATTCAGCAGCGTAGTCAAGCTGAAAAGCTTTTCGCTTGCCGCTGTAGAGCTAGATATTTCGAGTTCATCAGTGAGCAAACAAATAGCACATTTAGAGCGGCATTTGGGCGTAAAGCTATTGCATCGCACCACGCGCAGCTTGTCTGTCACTGAATTGGGTGATGTTTATCATCAAAAATGCAAAAAGATTTTGGACCAAGTTGATGACGCTGAAAATTTAGTCTCTACACTGCAATCCAGTGCCAGTGGCAAGCTAAAGATATGTTGCAATATGACCTTTGGACAACTGCAATTGGCAGAGGCGATTCCACTGTTTATGCAGAAATATCCCGAGGTCAGTGTCGAGCTAACTTTAGATGACAGGCCTAGGGAATTAATCAGTGAAGGTTTTGATTTAGCCTTTCGTATTTCTGACCCCCAGCTACCAGATTCGAGTTTAATCGCCCGAGAAATATCAAAAATATCACTGTTTGTCTGTGCTACGCCGCAGTATCTGAACAAATATGGCACCCCAAACCAAGTGAGCGAATTGGCCGATCACAACTGTTTAGTTTTTGTCCACGCCGCCAATGCAGATTCATGGACATTAAAAGATGATAGCGAAAGCATGACTGTCAAAGTTAACGGAAATCTGCGCGCTAATAATAGCTTAGTGATCAGAGCCTCAATGCTTAAACATCAAGGTATTGCTAATTTAGCGGGTTTTGTGATTAAAGATCAGCTAACATCTAAAGCATTGGTGAAAGTTTTTCCCCACCACCAACCTGAGCAGTTATCTGTTTTTGCTGTCTATCCTGAACGTCAGTTTACACCGCCTAAAGTCAGCTTGTTTATCGACTTTTTTCGCGCATGGTTAATTGAAACCCAAACGGATAGTTTCTGGGAATAACCCCAAGTTAACCCTTTGAAAATTTTGGCTTTGCCTAATTCATCCCTTTATAACTGCAGTTTCTTTCCTAGCTTAATATAATTGGTGTTAATGGCTTTGTATTTAATGACAACATGATCCGTAAAAACACTAGGAAAAACCCTCTTCACAATAAGTGCATTAACTTTGCTAATATTCATAACGACCTAGTAATAATTCATAACGACTTTCGTGGCTTTTCTGTGAGATCTTATTTTCTTTTACCAGTAACAAACGATTAGTTAGAAACGTTCTTTGGGCAATGAGCTTTTTAAAACATTATTTAGAGTATTCAAACAACTCACTTTGTCATTGAAATGCAAAACATTTCAATGACATGAAAGAATACAACAGCATCACTTAATCTTGATCAGGGGTAGAAGATGTACAAAAAGCGTTACAGTATCCGACTTTTATTTAACGCTAATAAAGTGTATGACCGCCAAGTCACAGCAGGCATTGGTGAATTTTTACAAGGTGCTCAATGTGATTGGGACATATTTCTTGAAGAAGACTTTCACAGTGCTAAGCACAATCTCAATGAAATAAAGTGCGATGGTATTATCGCCGACTTTGATGATCCTGATATAGAACAAGCATTAAGTAATTGTGATATCCCTGTTGTGGGTGTTGGTAGTTCCTATCGTGACAAATCAAAATACCCTCCTCTACCTTATGTTGCCACCGATAATGACGCGCTCGTAAAATGCGCGTATGAGCATTTAAAAAAGAGTGGTTTACATCAATTTGCGTTTTACGGCCTACCTGAGGAAGAAACCTGTCGATATTCGCGCGAGCGCGAGCAGGCATTTTGTGAACTCGTTCAAGCAGATGGTTTTCACCCATTTGTCTATCGCGGTCATAGCACGCAACAAGGCACTTGGTCACAAGCCATGCATCAATTAAAGTATTGGATACAGTCTCTTCCCCAGCCAGTTGGCATTATTGCAGTCACTGACTCACGGGCGCGACATGTTCTGCAATGCTGTGATCATTTAGGTATCTTTGTGCCCGATCAAAGTGCTGTTATAGGCATCGACAACGAGAAAATGGCGAGAAATTTAAATCGAGTTTCACTGAGCTCTGTCGGCCAGGGAACGCACCAAATGGGTTATCAAGCCGCAAAACTATTACACAAAATGCTGCAGGGACAAGCGAGTGAAGCTAAACAAATATTGATAGGTCCAACCGGTGTATTTGCCCGACAATCCAGTGATTTTAAAGCTCTACAAGATCCAAATGTGATCCAGGCAATGCACTTCATCAGACAAAATGCCTGTCGAGGTATCAAGGTTGAACAAGTGGTAGATTATGTTGGTATTTCACGCTCAAATTTAGAAAAACGCTTTTTGGATGAGCATGGGCATTCTATTCATCACGAATTACATCAAACCAAATTTAACCGAGCAAAAGATCTATTGCGTACAACCGTATTACCGACCAGCGAAATCGCTAAAATTAGTGGCTACCCCTCTCTGCAATATTTATACACGGTCTTTAATAAGAACTTACAACAAACACCTAAAGATTACCGCTTAGCACATAATCAATCACAAGCGGAATCTATCTCACAAGCGTCAGAACAAATAGTGACCGAGTATTAGGTGATTTTTTTAAGTTAAGACTGTCGTGTCACAAATTTACTTGCAGATTCGCTTACACTTTTTAAGCGCAGTGCAATAAGGTAAGCTTGTCTTTTATGTCACTATAGAGATTCAAGTTTTGAAATTATCCGCATTTGGTGAGAAATTTTCCGCACGTTCCGGTGCCGTTGAATTAATGGAAGATTTAGGCAACGCCATGTTAGAAAATCCCGACGCCATTATGATGGGCGGTGGTAATCCGGGACAAATTCCAGAAATAGAAGATATCTTTAAAGAACGTATGCAGGCACTGATTGACAACCCGAAACTTCGTCATCAATTACTGGGAAAATACCAATCACCGCAAGGTGAAAAAAGCTTTCGCCAAGCGCTTTCTGCTTTTTTAAAAAAGAAGTTCGGTTGGGCTATCAATGAGCACAATATTGGCGTCTCTAATGGCAGCCAAAGTGCCTTTTTTATTCTCTACAATTTATTTGCAGGTAAAATGAATGACGGTAGTCATCGCTCAATTCACTTACCACTATCCCCTGAATATTTAGGTTATGCAGATACCGGTTTAAGTGAAAACTTCTTTTCGGCGACTAAACCTAATATTGAACTACTCGAGCAAGACCAATTTAAATATAGGATCAACTTTGACGATGTACATGTCGATGAGAAAGTTGCTGCTCTGTGTGTTTCAAGACCGACGAATCCAACGGGAAATGTGCTCACTGATAATGAAATGGCGCACCTCGATGATATAGCGCAAAAACAACAGATTCCATTAATTGTCGATGGCGCATACGGGTTACCCTTCCCCAATATTATTTTTAATGATGCAAAACCAAACTGGAACAAAAACACTATTCTAGTGCTCAGTTTATCAAAACTTGGATTACCCGGGATTAGAACCGGTATTATTGTCGCCCGTGAAGAAGTCATTCAAGCGTACAATAATTCAAATACAGTCATCAGTCTTGCCTGTGGCACACTGGGCCCCGCTATCACTCAACCATTATTTGCCAATGAGCAAATATCTAAAATGAGTGATCAATTCATCACGCCTTTTTATAAGTCTCGCGCTGAGCAAACAGTGCAGTGGTTGCGAGAATCCCTCTCGGGAGTTAGCTTTAGGATTCATAAACCTGAAGGCGCTTTATTCTTATGGCTTTGGTTTGAAGGCATGCCGATTAGTAGTCATGTTTTATACCAAAGACTCAAAGCACGGGGTGTTATTGTTGTTCCAGGACATAATTTCTTTGTCGGTATTGAAGAGCATTGGCAACATAAACATGAGTGCATCAGAGTTTCCTATGCAGGAGATGTAGCGCAAGTAAAACGTGGCGTTGAAATTATCGCTCAAGAAGCCCACTTAGCTTTTACACAATAAAATTCACTATCTAAGGCTGAATAATGACCGATCACTGTCTTGTTTATAATTGCACCGTATTAGATGATTACCAAAATGTCAGTAGAGAGTACGCTGACTGGTCCGTGCTGAGTGAGAAACTCAATCTGCAGGTTATTAATCACTATATCGATAATCAAAAAGCATTAGTCGAGCAGCTTAGAAACAGTGAAATTATCGTGATTATGCGCGAGAGAACGCCTTTCACCAAAGCACTACTCGAGCAACTGCCAAATCTTAAGCTATTAGTGACATCAGGCCCTAGAAATAGTGCCATTGATGTCACTACAGCCACTGAGCTTGGTATCAAAGTCTGTGGTACCTGTGCCTTCAAGCAACCCCCGACGGAATTAACTTGGGCGCTTATTTTAGGCTTATCCAGGCATCTTGTATCTGAAAACAAACAATTCAGGGAATCAGGCCCTTGGCAAAGTAGTGTAGGTTTGACCTTATCGGGTAAAACTTTAGGTTTGCTAGGTTTAGGTCAAATAGGCGAACGCGTGGCTAAAATAGCGCAAGCTTTTGGCATGAACGTACTCGCTTGGAGCGAAAATCTCAGCGATGAACGCGCTCGTGAAGTCGGTGTAGCGCGTGCGACAAGTAAAGCAGATCTGTTAAAGCGAAGTGATATTATCAGCTTACATTTAATACCCGGTATTAGAAATGCCGGTATTATTGGCGCCGCAGAGTTTGCACTGATGAAGCCAACAGCGCTTTTCATTAATACATCAAGAGCAAAACTGGTCGATCAAGAGGCGATGTATCAAGCACTGGTTAACAAGCAAATTAGTGGCGCCGGTATTGATGTATTTGATATCGAACCGCTGCCCTTAGATCATAAATTTAGAGCATTGGATAATTTATTAGCGACACCACATTTAGGCTATGTGGCTGATATCAACTACCAGGCCTATTTTTCGGGAGCCGTCGCTAACATCCAAATCTTTATTGACAAAAAAGAGTTAAAAAACAACCTTAATTGATTGTTTTATATGTCTATTTTTAGTCGTTTTTCAATCGGCGGTGGCATGGTTGTCTCGCGTAAAATCAGCTGCGCAGGCAATGTTATTTCGGGGTTTGGTTTCTTGCCAGAAAGAATACTTAATAATAACTTCATCGCACTTTCTCCGATCAACTGCCGTGGCTGGTGAACGGTAGTCAGTTGCGGTGAGCAATATTCGCTAAACGGAATATTATCGAAGCCAACGATGGAAAGCTCTTGCGGAATTTTAATGCCCATTTGCGTGGCGCGTTTGATCACGCCTATCGCCATTTCATCATTAAAGCAAAATATAGCGGTAGGTCTATCCGCTAAACTCAATAGCTTTTCAGCCGCTTCAAAACCTGAAAGTAAACTATAGTCCCCTTCTTCCACATAAGCATCTGGTTGCTCTAAATACCATTTTTCCATACAGGTTTTTACGCCAACGAGACGAGACCGACTGATAGGGTTGTCACTTTGCCCTGTAATACAAGCTATTTTAAAATGACCCATTTGTATAAGTGATTCAATGACATTGATGGCACTGTATTCATTATCGATATGCACACTGGGAATGGCTAAATCTTTAAAGTGCTCACAGGCCATTACCAGTGGAAATTTGGCTTTGCCCTCATCATCAATAATTTGAGCAATAGGAATATCAGCCGTCAAAGATAGCACCCCATCTGCTTGCTTTGAATACACTAGTTCAAGGTACTTATTAACCCGAGAGACACTGTAATCCGCATCACCTATTAATACTTTATAGCCTTTATTATGGGCGACAGCTTCTATGCCTTTGATAATATCTGTAAAAAAGTGGTTACCAATATCAGGAAGTATAACAACAACTGTTTTAGATTCCTGGGTACGTAGGCTGCGCGCAATAGCATTGGGGGCATAACTTAGTTGTGTAGCCGCATTTTCTACTTTCTTCTTAGTCGAGTCCGTCACTTTTTCAGGATTAGCCAACGCTCTTGAAACTGTTGCAGTAGAAACTCCGGCCAGTTTGGCAATATCTTTTACTGTGGCCATTAATTAGTAGTTCCTCTTAAGAACACTGTTGCTACAAAGACTAGTATCGCCATGTATAAAAACACGCATAGATCCCATTTTCAAAAAGTGGCATATCATAACCTAAAAAAGCGCTTTATCAGCAAAATCCCCTGCTATGAAGGGGATTTAGTAATAAAGCTCATAGCTAATCAACTATTGGGTAGATAGATTAAGCTTTATTCATTAAAACGCGGCTTCTGGGAAGTAGTAATCTTTAGCATTATCTTTAACCACTAATTCAGCACCTAAAATCACACGTGTCGGTTTATGATACATATTACCTAAAGTTTGATCTTTAACACCAGCAACAGCAAGTGCAATACCTGACGCTACCATTGATGGGCTATAAGTCACTGTCGAGCGAACAACAGGATTATCATCGATGATCATTTTGATAATGTCTTTTGAACCCGCACCACCTAACACAGTTTTGATCTCTGTACGTCCAGATTCTTTAATGGCTTGCAGTACCCCTTTTAACATATCATCATCCTGACACCATACCGCATCGATGTGCTTATGCTTTTGCAGGAAGTTTTCCATCACTGCCAGTGCCTTTTGTGTAGACCAATCAGCCGGTTGAGAATCAAGAATTTTGATATCTTTGTGCTTGGCAATCACTTCATTAAAAGCATCAACGCGCTGTTTGTTGATAGGAATTTGCATTCCTTCAATCACTACAACGTTACCTTTGCCTTCCATTTCTTTTGCCAACCACTCACCGCCTACACGACCTAGACCCACGTTATCACCCGCGATGAATACATCTTGTGCCGGCGTCGCTAACTCGCGATCGACAACAACCGTATAGACGCCCTCAGCATAAGCCTCTTCAATCACTTTTTGCAGTGTTGCAGGGTTGTGCGGCAATATCACTAAAGCATTAATGCCTTTAATCATTAAGTCTTCCACATCTCCGACCTGCTTAGTACCAGAGCTCGCTGCAACGACAAAGAATTCCACATCTTTCTCATCTTTGCCGATATCAGCAACCGCTTTTTTAGCCCACCACAACAGCCCGGCAGTCCAGCCGTGATCCGCTGAAGGAACACTGACACCCACGCGGTACTTCGCGGCGTGTGCCGTTACTGTAAAGGCAAACAACAACGTGAACGCCGCCAGAATGCTCATGATTTTGTTTTTATAATTCATGTTGTACTCCTAATGATTCTCAACCCTCACCCTTAGAAAAGGGGTAAATTGGATTGCTTAATGATTTTGGCAGTATTGTCACTACCGACTTTTTTAGCGAATTGCGATGATTTAAACAGAGCCTAAAACACCAGTAAGTTACCCCTGTAGCTAACTACAGGGAGCTTGATTTTCTATCTGTCTCCTTTGAACTGCGCCAGAACAGCCACTAATATCACTAGACCTTTCACCGTGCCTTGCAAATAGGGAGAAACACCTAATAAATTCAACATGTTATTGATTATCCCTAGAATAATGACACCGATGACCGTGCCCCAGATGGTCCCTCTACCGCCAGAGAGCGCTGTACCACCAATAACGACAGCAGCAATGGCATCTAACTCGTAAAACAAGCCGGCATCTCCAGGGCTCACTGAGTTGAGCCTTGAAGACAATAGCACTGCAGAGATCCCCACCATGGCACCGGCGATCACAAAAGTAGTGAAATACACCCAGCGCACTTTGATGGCTGAATACGATGCGACCGTAGCATTAGAGCCCACGGCACAAACGTGACGGCCATAAGCAGTGTGTTTAAGCAGTATGTGACAAGCCAGCGCTAATATGGCAAAAATCCAAACCGGAATTGGAATAGCAAGCCAATAACCACCGCCTATTTCAGGAAATAGCGAGTTGTGTGATACAACCTCACCAGCATCTGATACATAGAGTGTTAACGAGCGTAAAATTGACATTGTGGCCAGTGTGGCGATAAAAGAGGCCACTTTACCGCGGGTAATAATCGCACCGTTAATCGCGCCAAATGCCGCCCCCATCAAAACTGCTGCGATAACAGCGAGAGTAACCGCCGTCCACCCGTCACCAAACCAATTGAGAAACATGACACAGAGCACACCGACCAACGCCACCATTGAACCGACAGATAAGTCTATACCACCGGCTATAATCACAAAAGTCATCCCCAAAGCAATAATGCCGGTATATGACACTTGGCGAAGGACGTTAGTTAAGTTTCGAGGTATGAGAAAGTGCTCACTGGCCAGCCCTGAAAAGACCAGCAAGGCCAACAGTGCCAATAGTGGCGCGTAGGTTCCCCATGGAAACCTAGCGAGTTTTACCCAAGGGCTCTGAGGAGGAGCCATCATTATTTTTGTTTGTTCTGTCATCTTTGTACCCATTTCTTATCAGTATGCTAAATACAATTTTTGGTGTTAAATAATCTTCAATCTATTACAGTTGTGCAGGCAAGCCCTCTCGTTTTATGAGCTTTCTGAGGAACATTAACCCTGATGACCGGCTTCGCGGTGATCTTTAAGGCCTGCGGCGTAATACATAATTTCCTGATCGTTAATATCATCCCCGCGCAGCTCTCCAACGATTGCCCCCTCACGCATCACTATCACTCTTGAAGCTAAACCAATGAGTTCTTCTAACTCGGAGGAAATCACTATCACAGACATCCCCTTACGGGTCATTTCATTGATAAAGTGATAGATCTCTTTTTTAGTATTAACGTCAATGCCGCGTGTAGGTTCATCTAAAATCAATATTTCTGGTTCAGTGTCCATCCATTTAGACAAATAGACTTTCTGCTGATTACCACCACTTAGATTCACCAGTTCTGAATTGATAGAAGCCGCTTTAATATCAAAGAGTTCAACATAGTGCTGCGCCTGCTTTTTCTCGCGCTTACCGCTGATCAATGTTCTGACATATTTCGCCAGCGAGATAAGGCTGATGTTTTTGACGATATCAAAATTCATCACTAGGCCCTTGCCTTGTCTGTCCTCAGATAAATAAGCCATTTTGCATTTGAGTGCATCTGCAACGCAGTTGATGGCAACAGTTGCGCCATTCACCTCAATTTCACAGCGCTCTGATTTACGCAACCCCATGATCGCCTCGGCAGCTTCTGTACGACCGGCGCCAATCAGCCCGGCAAACCCCAATATTTCACCTTTTTTAAGCTCAAAATTGATGTTGTGTAAAAGGCCTTTTATATTTAAATCTTTAACTTTAAGTACGCTTTCATCACTGCCATACACTTTGGGAGGATAGATTTGGTTGAGTTCTCTGCCCACCATTTTTCGGGCCATATCCGTCTCTTCAATATCACTGACGTCATCGATACTGATCAAATGCCCATCACGTAAAATCACTAAGCGATCACATAGCTGTTTAACTTCTTTAAGTTTGTGAGAAATAAACACTAAAGTGACACCGCGTGCCTTGAGTCGCTCGACCAGCGCAAACAGAATCTTCACTTCGTGATCAGTCAGTACTGTGGTGGGTTCATCCATAATGAGCACTCGCACATCACTGACCAGTGCCTTGGCAATTTCAACCATTTGCTTTTGCGCGACACTCAAGGTAGAAATCAGCGCATTGGGGTCTAAGTCTGTTTGCAAATCAGCCAGTAATTCACGCGTTTTTTCACGCATGCTTTTTTTGTCCAACAAACCACTTTGACTACGCTCATTACCCAGAAAGATATTCTCGAAGACATTTAAAGTATTAATTAAATTAAACTCTTGAGGAATCATCGAAATGCCTAGTGCTTTGGCACTAGCAGGCCCGTTAATCTCCACCTGATTGCCCATAAAATGGAGACTTCCACTGGTCTTTTCATATATCCCGCACAGGATTTTTAACAACGTTGACTTGCCTGCGCCGTTTTCACCTAAGACACCGAGCACTTCCCCCGGGAAAATATCGATAGTGACTTTGTGTAAGACCCTGACCCCTGAAAACTCTTTGACAATATTGTCAATTTGCATAATAGGTGCAGGGCTGTTTACTTCAGGCATGAATTTAGTCATTGAGTGCAACCCACTGGCTATTTGCTTTTGAGGATGCCACTACGGATTCAACGAATTGCAACCCCGCAACACCCTCTTTGATACCAGGTACTAGCTGTAAGTGAGCGGGAATCGGCTTCCCCTCTTTGTGTAACAGCAAAGCATCCGCAATATCTCGATAGAGATTAGCAAAACCTTCTAAGTAACCTTCAGGATGCCCTGCAGGTGTGCGACTAATGCGATTAGCAACATCCGTGACGCCATGACCGCCACGAATCAGTTTCTGGGTGGGCTCTCCCAACGGGCTATGCCACAATTGATTGGGGTCTTCTTGCGCCCACTCTAACCCACCTTTATCCCCATAGATCCGGATTTTTAAAGCATTGGCATTGCCTGGCGCTACTTGCGAACACCACAAGATGCCTTTAGCGCCTTTATTAAAGCGCAACATAACATGAGCATTATCATCTAACACTCTACCATCAACAAAAGCGTCAATGTCAGCACACACTTCTTGCACGGATAAATGCGACATAAACTGTGCTAAATTAAAGGCGTGGGTACCTATATCTCCTAAGCTACCACCCGCTCCAGATTTACTCGGGTCCGTTCGCCATTTGGCCTGTTTGTTATCATTACTTTCCTCTTTAGAAGAGAGCCAATCTTGAGCGTATTCCACTTGCACTAAGCGTATACTGCCCAGCACTCCCTCTTGCACTAACTCTCTGGCATAGCGCACTAACGGATAACCAGTATAATTATGAGTTAAGCGAAAAAAGCTATTGTTCTCAGTAATAATTTTTTCCAAGGTTTGCGCCTGCTCCAAATCCAACGTTACCGGCTTATCACAGATAACCGCAATGCCCTGCTCTAGAAAAGCTTTCGCCACTGGGAAATGCATATGATTAGGAGTCACAATCACGACCGCATTAATGCCATCTTCTCTATTTTTTTCGGCTTGGGCCATCTGCTCAAAGCAGGCATAACTACGGGCATCATCAATGCCTATATTCTTTGCTGAAAGCGCTGCACGCTCAGGATTGGAGCTAAGCGCACCTGCAACTAATTCAAAACGGTTGTCGATTCGTGATGCAATGCGGTGAATATCCCCGATAAAAGCCCCTTCACCGCCACCCACCATGCCATATTTAATTTTTTGCAACATTTGAGTTATCCTCTAATCTAAACCTAAGGTTTTACGGTTTGCCGCTTGATCGATACCGGTGTCTGCAAAATCATCAAAGGCCTTATCTGTCACTGTGATAATATGCTCATTAACAAAATCAACGCCTTGCTCCGCGCCTTGTTGAGGGTGCTTAAGACAGCATTCCCACTCGATCACTGCCCAGCCATCAAAATCGTATTGACTAAGTTTAGAAAATATTGCCTTAAAATCTACCTGCCCATCACCGAGCGATCTAAAGCGCGCTGCGCGCTCAACCCAACTGCTATATCCACCGTAAACCCCTTGGCGTCCTGTCGGATTGAACTCTGCGTCTTTAACGTGAAACATTTTGATACGATCATGGTAAATATCGATAAAAGAGAGATAGTCTAGCTGCTGTAGTAAAAAGTGTGATGGATCATAGAGAATATTAACCCTTGGATGATTATCAGTGGCCGCTAAAAATTGCTCAAAGCTGGTGCCATCGTGTAAATCTTCACCGGGGTGTATTTCATAACACACATCCACACCACAGCGATCAAATTCATCCAATATCGGTAACCAGCGTGCTGCTAGCTCTGCAAAACCCATTTCAACGAGACCCGCTGGGCGCTGCGGCCAAGGGTACATAAACGGCCACAATAATGCCCCAGAAAAGCTCGCGTGTTCCGTTAAGCCTAAATTTTTTGATGCCGCTGCAGCCCACATCATTTGCTCAACAGCCCAAGCTTGTCGCGCTTTGGGATTGTTACGGACGTTTTCAGGTGCGAAGCCATCAAACATTTGATCGTAAGCGGGATGGACTGCCACTAACTGCCCTTGTAAGTGGGTCGATAACTCGGTGATGATAAGACCATGTTCTGCCAGTGTTGCTTGCAAACTGGCACAATAATCCAAATTTTTTGCAGCGCGCTCCAAATCAAATACTCTCGCATCCCACGTGGGTATCTGAACGCCCTTAAACCCAAGATCACCGGCCCATTTGGCGATGTTCTCTAAGGTGTTAAAGGGTGCTTCATCACTGACAAACTGCGCTAAAAATAAAGCGGGGCCTTTTATTGTTTTCATTTCCACTCTCACAAACTTATTATTTTATTTATCAATAGCTTAACATTCATATCAAAAAAAACTGTAATACTAAAAACGCAATGTAATCGATTACATTTATAGGTTTAAAAAAAGATTGGCAGCCCTAAATATGACTAATTCCAATCCTATAAATATAAAAACACAGTAAAAAAACTCTGTCAATAAAAATATTTTATTGACGATTATACTTGAGTAGCGAAATTAACTTCTTTTAAAGTCCCTGCATCAATATCTATAAACTAAACTCCGTTAAAAGCATGATGATTTCGGCTTTATCTCTGGGCAAAAATAGTTTCAAACATATAGATCATTATTGATAACTGCAAACTATTCACCTTCACTATTAAACGACTAAATATGAGCGTTTAGCTACTTGAACCAATGAGTCGTTTCCAATAAGTATCGTTTCTGAATGGAACCAGCCACTGGGAAAATACGGGACTTTTTCAAGGATTCCTTATGGAATTTAATTTGCTTATTACTGTTTCTAATACAAATGCAGCAGAATTAGATTTTGTGTCCAAAACCTGTTGAAATTAAACCATCACCAACAGGTTTAGCCGTATCCGCGCAAACGACTCAACACAACAATAAAGAATTTAGGAAGTATATGAATAAGAATAGAAAGCTGCGCTCCCAAGCGTGGTTTAACAACCCAGAAAACCCAGGCATGACCGCACTGTATATTGAGCGCTACTTGAACTTTGGTCTCACTCGGGAAGAGCTTCAGTCAGGAAAACCTATCATTGGTATTGCGCAAACAGGTTCTGACTTATCCCCTTGTAACCGTCACCATATAGAACTCGCGAAAAGAGTGCGCGATGGTATTATCGCTGCCGGCGGTATCCCCATGGAATTCCCGGTACACCCGATTCAGGAAACAGGTAAGCGCCCCACCGCAACACTGGACAGGAACCTCGCCTATCTTGGCTTAGTTGAGTTGCTATACGGCTATCCGATAGACGGTGTTGTGTTAATGATAGGTTGTGATAAAACCACCCCAGCTTGCCTTATGGCTGCAGCGACCGTTAATATACCTGCGATAGCTCTATCGGTAGGGCCTATGCTTAACGGTTGGCATAAAGGGAACCGCACCGGTTCCGGCACGATCATTTGGGAAGCGCGTGAAAAGCTAGCAACCAATGAAATTGACTACGAAGAGTTTATGGAAATCACCACCAGTTCAGCGCCCTCTGTTGGCTTTTGCAACACGATGGGCACAGCCTCAACCATGAATACGCTCTCTGAAGCACTTGGCATGCAATTACCTGGCTCTTCAGCAGTACCTGCACCTTATCGTGAACGCGGTCAGTACTCTTATAAAACCGGATTGCGCATTGTCGACATGGTATGGGAAGATCTAAAACCTTCGGACATTATGACCCGCGATGCTTTTGAAAATGCAATAGTTGCTAACTCTGCCTTTGGTGGCTCCACCAATGCGCCTATCCACTTAATTGCCATTGCAAGGCATATAGGGGTTGAACTGAATAATGATGACTGGCAAAAATTTGGCCACAAAATTCCACTGCTGGTTAATATGCAACCGGCAGGCAAGTATTTAGGAGAAGACTTCCATCGTGCAGGGGGCGTACCTGCTGTCATAGCGGAGTTATTAAGAGAAAACTTATTTCCTCACCCACAGGCTATTTGCGTGACCGGTAAGAGCATTGCTGAGGAAAATAACGCCGCTGAAAACTACAATCCTAAAGTCATTAAAACCGTTGCCGACCCTTTAAAAGCGGAAGCTGGGTTTATCAATTTAAGGGGTAATTTGTTTGATAGCGCTATAATGAAAACCTCTGTTATTTCAGGGGAGTTTCAGCGTCGCTATCTATCCAATCCGAATGATCTCAATGCATTTGAAGGCCGCGCTATCGTTTTTGAAGGCCCTGAAGATTACCATGACCGTTTAGATGATCCGGCACTTGAAATAGATGAGAACTGCATTCTAGTTATTCGTGGCGCAGGACCTATTGGCTATCCCGGTGGCGCTGAAGTGGTCAATATGCAACCACCAGCGGCACTCTTGAAAAAAGGCATTCATGCGCTACCTTGTATTGGCGATGGTCGTCAATCAGGCACTTCTGGGTCCCCTTCTATTCTTAATGCAGCTCCTGAAGCAGCGGCCATGGGCGGACTGGCTCTAGTGACCACCAACGATGTTATTCGCGTGGATTTATCTAAAGGCACTGCGAACATATTGATTGATGAAATAGAGCTAGCAGCACGCAAAAGTGAATTAGAAGCAAAAGGCGGATTTCCCTACCCTGATCATCAAACACCATGGCAAGAAATTCAACGCTCGATGACCGATCAATTCGATAAGGGCATGACCTTAAAACCTGCGGTTAAATATCAGCGCATAGCCACCGACAAAGGGCTGCCAAGAGATAATCACTAGAGAAGTAGAGTTGCGAGGCAACTGCTTAAGGAAGAAATACCTTTTAGGTTGTCTTGGAGCCTTTTTGAGAACTTACTCATTTTCAGTCGTTATCGACACCACATATTTCTGAAAATGATAAGCGCAAAAAACATCTTAAATCTTAATCCTAATTACTATATATAAAACACCCGCGAAGCTTTAAGATTAATGATTAATTTAAAGTTCATTTTCAGGAGTTGAATATGCCCACATCTCATGGTGTGTACCAAGTAAAAATTAAAGGTAATCTACTCTTTTTAGAAGCGACTGGTCCGTTCAACCTTCAGTATGTGGATGATCTGATGGCAACAATGGGAAGGGATATTAAAAAAATGGATGATCATTGGGGGCAGATGACCATATTTCATAATAATAGCCTATTTGTTCCCGATGCCTTACAAAAACTGAAATCTTCGATGTACGCTAGAAAAGAAAATGGTTTAAAATATGTCGCTGTGGTTTTACTTGACCCACAATGTAGCTTTGTCATTAAAGAACAAATATCAGAAATTTATCAAAGTGCACAAATCCCTTTTAAGTTCTTCGAGGATTGCCCCGCAGCGGAAAATTGGCTTACGACTACACTTAACAATGCACTGATTAAGCCGGTCAAGGAATCCTAATTAAATGTACTTTAGCAATTTAACTAACAATAATGGCTGTTGGTGTCTGCTAAACTCAATCACATGCAGCACTTACCCACTGTCTCGTTTAATAATCATAGCGCTTTAATTGATTTGGCCAAATAAAGCGCATAAAACTGTGGCTCACCTCTATGGAAACATTGGTTGCTGTCTCAGCCCTAATGACTCGTCAAATCCGAACATGATATTCATGTTTTGAATAGCTTGTCCGCTTGATCCTTTCACTAAATTATCCAATGTAGAAAATAGCAGAACACGACCGGGAACACGATCCGCATGCACAGACAGTAGACATTGATTGGAACCTCTCACATATTGCGTACCAATACCCGCGCCCTCTTCCAATAACCGCACAAAAGTTTCATCTTTATAGGTTTCATTTAAAACTTGGCGAATATCACCGATACTAGCCCCAGACGCTAAATTTGCGTAAGTAGAGACAAATTCACCACGATTCATCGGGATAAGGTGCGGTGTAAAACTCACCATGACATCATCCCCTTGAGCGGCACTTAATTCCTGTTCAATCTCCGGTGCGTGTCGATGTCCTGCGACACCGTATACACTTAGGCCTTCACCCGCTTCTGCAAATAATGTGTTTTGCTTTAAACCGCGACCAGCACCTGTTAATCCGGACTTTGCATCGATAATGATCGAATGAATATCGAGCAGCTTCGCTTTAAGCAGCGGAATTAACATCATTAAAGCCGCCGTTGGATAACAACCAGGACAAGCGACTAAATTGGCTTTTTTAATCTCTTCTCTATAATGCTCTGATAAACCATAAACGGCTTGTGTTTGTAACTGTGGCGCAAAGTGTTCATGCCCGTACCAATCATGATAGGTTTGGGTATCACGCAACCTAAAGTCGGCAGAAAGATCAATCACTTTTACATGTGCAGGCAGTGAAGCGACAATTTTTTGAGTCGTTCCATGGGGTAGCCCGCAAAAAATCACATCCAACTGTGCCCAATCAGCCTGTTCAATGGTAATAAGATCAGGAAGATCCATTGCACCTAGGTGAGGATATACGTCAGCATAACGCTTACCTGCGTGGCTATTCGCTGTCAGTACTGATAATTCCATATGCGGGTGCGCGGCGGCTAAACGCACCAGATCTGCACCGGTGTAACCTGAAGCGCCTAAAATACCTACTTTTATTTTGTTATCTATCGACATATATACTCTCTGCTACTTTGAGGTCTTTGCATAACGACTGCATATGATCCTAAGCTCTACAATTGAATCACCGAATTTAGGATGGTAACTGGATTAAAAACAAGCGCAGTGTCCTAAAAAAAGGCGCATACTCGCTGCGATTTTTTCCCGTCTAATCTACATGCGTAACGCTATGCAAAGATCTCATTAAAATGAATGACATATATAATAATAAGCTTTGTATAAATTTGCTACGCAAAGACCCACTGGTTGTTAAAAACTCCTTAGGAGGCTGCATCAGAATGGAAACTACTTCACTTTTGTTATAACAACAAACGGTTCATACTGACTTCACACCTAAATGGCTATTGATCACTGACTCGTCGGCAGTTAAATTGGCATTTTTAAGAAACAGCGATCGAGTCGTTAATCGGGCTAAAAAATCCTCATCATGAGAAATAATAAGCATCGCTTGATCAAGGGATGCAAGCACTGAAATTAGTCTTTTCTTCGAATGACTATCCAGAGCATTGGTGGGCTCATCCAACAACAACACTTTAGGCTGCATCACTAACACCGCAGCAAGTGCCACTAAACGCTTTTCTCCACCTGAAAGATCTGCCGCCATGCGCTGAGAAAGATGTGATAACTCTAGGCGCTCGAGCATCTCTTGCGATTTTTTCGCCGCTTGTTTAACACTGTACCCTTGATTGAGAGGACCAAACATCACATCTTCTAATACACTGGGACAAAAAAGCTGATCATCTGGATCCTGGAAAACTAAGCCTGCAAACTCACGCATTTTTACAAAGTCAGACTCATCACTCATTAATTCAGACAGAGCAAAAATTTCGCCCCCCTGCATTGGCAATAAGCCAACTAGCAATTGAAATAAGGTACTTTTCCCCGCGCCATTATCACCTACCAAGGCTATTTTTTCACCGCTATGTATTGAAAAACTGATATTGTCTAGAATCAATTCACCCGGTTTATATTGATGAGATAAGTGTTTAACCTCTATCAGTGCATTTTCTAGATCACAATCCACAGTACCTTCCCATTCTAATTTCATAGATTACTGACGAAATTCAAACTGATTAACCCGCTAATAAAGATCAACATAACCAGTAAAAATAGCGTGTCTTTAAGCTGCCAGTTTAAAGGATAGTAGCTGATAAACTGCCCATTAAAGCCCCGACATTTCATACCTTTTGTCATTTGCTCTGATCTTTTCAACGCGCGTAACAACATCATTGCTATTAGGTAGCCCATACTTTTCCAAGAGTGCCTATTAAACTTCATGACAAAAGCGCGTGCTTTCATGGCACGTCGTAGTCTTTGGAACTCATTGGCAATCACACTTAAATAACGTACCGTGAATAATAATAATTGAATCAATTTAGGAGATGCTTTTAAAGAATAAAGTGCACTACCTAATGCACTACTAGGAATGATAGACACACAGGCAAATATCATTAAAACGACCGCATTAGCCTTGAGCGTCATTTTAACCCCTCTCTCCAGCCCTTGCCATGAAGCTTGATAGCCTAAAACCTCCAGAAACGCATCTCCTTGAATGGTAAAAGGCAACATAATCAAAAGATAGAGCATAAAAGAATCCATGACTGCTAGCTTTTTCAGGGTGCTCTTTAGTGCTAAATTCGCCATCGCAGCCATAAGAAAAGCCCACAATAACGCAGCAAATAATGCGACATACTCCGTACTTAACACCACCGTTGGTGCAAAAATCAAAGTACCTATAATCCTCGCTCTGGGATCTATTTTCTGCATTAACGAGTGATTGTTCATGAACACTGTATTTAACGTATCGGGGGGAATATTGGCTTTAATAACGGACAATTGATCTACTCTATCATTTTGAGAATTCAGCATAACGACTGCATTTGAAAACAGAGCGTTACAAAAGACTCAAGATTCTCATTTACTCAAGTATACCCATAAAGAGGGGCATGCTATCTACGCTTCGCTGTGGCTGCCTTGTCTTATCCGCATGTGTTACGTTTTGCAGAGTTCTCATTTTAAATATGCGCATTATCAGCTAGATGACCAATTTAAGCCAGCAACGCAACAGAGATTTTAGCAATCAACCTAGAATCACCAGCCCTTCATCTCCTATCAACTTACCCGAATATTGCACTCAATTGCACTTGCTTCAACTTACTTCTTGACTTTACAAACTTTTCTTTCTTAATCGACTGGACTCAACAGTACAGGGCTTCATCGACAAAAGTCCGTAAAATCAATTAGCCGCGTTATTATCATGGCATTGCATGCAATATCCGGGATAAAATAGCGGCAGTTTATCAATTGAGAATTAAAACGTGGAATTAAAAAATCTAGTTATACGTGAGTTACAAGTTAACGATGGCCAACAGCCTTTTATTAGTGACTTAGGTGGATCTTGCGATATAGACAATCCTTTTGCGCAGGAAACTGTCGCCTCTCTTAATAATGCACTGGCCCGACGCGCCACCTTAACACACGGTGCTTTTAATCCGGATAACGAAGATGGCCAAGTTTTTATCAATGCATTTGAATCTTACGTGGCAAGTGAGCAAACGGCGGATGATTTTTTAAACCTTGCCGATGTGGGAATTGATCAATTAGCACAGGCAATGAGCAAAGTATCAATGGAGTCGGCCAGTGGCGGATATGTGATTTTTTCACAATTCCAAGACGATAAATTCGAATACTTGCTAGTCGGATTAGTCCGCAACCGTACAGGTATTTCCTTTAATGAAAACCTAAATCCGACTGAAGTAAGAGAAGTCGATTTAGGTAAACTTCATCAAGCAGCCAAAATAAACATCACATCATACAGCCTAAGTAAAGACAGTTATTTAAGCTTTATGGGCGGTAAAGATAAAGCTGATGCCGCCTTTTTTGCCAATGCTTTTGGTTGTACGGATGTCGTTGCCTCTAAAAAGTCCACTAGCGAACTTATCCGTGCTGCGCGCGACTTTTGTAGCCAAAATGGTATGAATGAAAAACGCGAACAAGTGGTTGAAGATGTGGTTAGTTATTTAAGTGGCCAACGCAGCGACAAGCAAAGTGCTAACTTGCCCGATGTTGAGCAAATACTAAACTCACACGTCCCAAATGAGCGCGCTGAAGAACTTAGCGGCACCTTCAGCAAATTTGCCAACGGTAATGAATACAGTGTATCGCAAGAGTTTCAGCCTCATAATCACACCCTGACCGCCATAACTAAAGTTAAAGCTAAAGCTGATAACTGGTCACTGGATTTTTCTAAAAAATCGCTCGGAATAGCAGGCTCTGGCAAAGATATTGAATTCGATGAGCAAACTAACAGTATTTTGTTAAAGCGCCTCCCAAGCCGTGTCATTGAACAAATCAAGCAAGCAATGCTCACTGAAGAATAATTGCTAAACTTGGCTAGTCGCAGTAGCCGCTACCCAAGTCCTCTATACCCAACTTGCAAGCGGCCACATGACTTTCTCTATTGAGCTTTTAAACGCTTAAACTAAAGCGTACAGAGACATGCACAAAAATTGACTACACAATGAATAAGCTCAAGAAAAAGAGATATTATCTTAGTAAACCTTGATAGGAGGTCTTTTGATAACCAAGTATCTGTCTAGAAAACTAGGGGCTTATCACGACACTCTCAAGCGAGTGTTTTCTTGCCTTGTTCTGTCTATAACTCTAACACCATTAATTTCGAACTAAGACCATAACTGGGGCAAATTACCGCATTAGGCATATGTAAAAATCCAAACTTATCCCAAAAGCCACTAGAATTTTGAACAGCCACTAATAGTATTTTCTTGAACCCTTGAACTCTGGCGGTTTTGATTAGGTTTTCTACTAACTTTTTAGCTATACCTCTACCTTGGGCTTCTTGAGCTAAAGCTAGATCATGTAAGTATAAATTTTCACTACAAGTAGCCGGACATATTTCATGCAGTCTGGGCGGCACATCACTTGGCCACGGATGTGCCAATAAGTAAGCTAAAATGATATTGTTGTACTCTAAATATACAGAACAAGTTTTTGGTGATGAAAGCCACTTACTCTTTAGTATATCTAAGTCCTCAGGTGGTATTTCAACATAAGCCTCTTCTTGGATTTTTAAAATATCCATCCAAAAATTTTCAGTTATTAGACTAATAGACATGACTTAACCTCTGATACATAACATTGTAAGCCCTATAGCAATAAACACTTCGATGAGTGATTAAACGGTACTTATTGATGACTGACAGAGAAAATAAAATCATCACAAAATGTCTCCTTTTGGCCGACTGTAGGCTCACACTAAACCTGCTTTACATAGTCATAATTTTACACGAAGCACACGTCTCAGGAAGAGGTTAACACCCAAATAACGGATAAAAAATTGTTGTCTCTCTTCATCTGCTTGTTAGGGCTTATATTATTCTGAGCCTTTTCCCATCTTTGTATATAAAAACAGACTGGCAAGTAGATCTGGTTAAATCATAAAGGTTAACAAAACTCTCTTCTTTAAAAGCCTCAGGAATAAACACTGTATTCGAACAAATAATGAACACGGATAGTGAAAAGTAGCTAATTCTATTTCTTGTCTTATATTGGTTTTGTTTGTTCATAAATTCAGGCCCCAGTGCTTAAACGTTAAACACTCGGGAAGAAATAAATTTAACTTTCTCTTTATGGCATGAATCCCCCATTTGGGTGATGTAATCGAATGAACAAAACACTTTTTATATTTCGATGATTGGATGCAACTACAAAAGAAAATAAGAAGGGTTTCTAATTTCAGATGAGGTTAGGTGCTAATTCTGTATGCAAAAAAGCTTACAACATGTCAAGAAAAGCACTTGTTAGATAGAGGGTACTTCTCTGAACCTGATACAAAGTAAACGTTTAGAGCCAATGATTGATGATAACTTGAAAGCAAAGTTTCTTGTATGAAACAACAGCTAAAAAGCAAAACAATATACCAACTATTGTTTTTTCGACAATAAAGGCTGTTTTATTTATAGCTAGTATCGATAATAGCAAAATTTAAAAATACGTGAATACTTGATGTCAATTTGAACAGATATCCTAATGAGGAAATATTAGTATGAGTTTATTTAAGGTATTAGTGAGCTTCACCGCTTTGTTGTGTTTGTATCTGTTTACATTATTGCTCTTTAACGGCCAGACATTTTTAGAAGATCTAGGCATTGAGGTGAGTGAGTCGGCCCTATTTATGTCTCGAAGAGCAGCGGTTTTAATGCTGGGTATCAGTGTTCTGATGTTATTAATTAGAAATGTAACACCTTCAACAGCACGTCAAGCGATATCATTGAGTTTGTGCACAACCATGTTAGGGCTGGCGATGATGGGGAGTTACGAATGGAGCAGGGGTTATGTTAATAACGGTATCTTTACAGCTATTACGATTGAATTGCTGGTGTTTTCAGGTTTTGCCTGGGATTGGTTTAAACATCGAAATATAGCTACAACTATAGCCTGAGGAGAGCTTAAAAATAATTCTGGTTATCTTTCTGCTAAGCTTTAGACGTCTGAATGTTCCCATCGTCTTTTTTCGGTCTTTGGCTGTAATGTATTAGCATCTAATGTGAGAGCTTATAGGTATAGCTGCATTGCGTTTTATTGTCAAAGACTCTGATATAGCGGTACCCTTAGCGGCTCATATTTATGCCTTTCGGATAGTTTCCAGATTATGAGCAGTTACACAGAATTAATTACATCCTCAATTACTTTTACAGTTCTAAAAGCATTTGTCGAACTAAACATGTTTTGATTCATATTTGAGCTTTGAACTGCGTCTTGTGCAGACCTTTCTGAAGACCTTAGTATTAGATACAGAGACATTTATTTTTCTGACACTGTTTGCTATTCTGTAGAAGCCTAGGCAATTAATATATGATGTCTTGGTTAATTATCTGTAAATGACTGCTGATGATAATCACTGATAATTAAGCGACTTCTATCATCATACCACCTTACTAAGTATTCTAAATAGCTGGCCGAGCTTCTTTGCTTTTCTAGAATTGTATCTATGTCTTCAATTATTTTTCGACCCCATTCATTTCTTGTACAAAAGATATAAGCAATCAATACTTGAGCTTTATTTTCATTAATGGCGTAGCTTTCAAGGCCCTTATCTAGTTCAAACTGTTTAGAAATATAATTGGCGAAAGAAGGAATTTCAATAGCGTAATCTACCCGGCCTCTGGTAATCATTTTCAGAAGACCTTCTGTTGTTGTGTGGGATAATAATTTACCTTTCCTCTCCTGCTCATCGATCATCGGAGTAATCCCCCCATAAGAGCGTTTCATTGTCACGCCTCCCTTTAAGTCCGAATTTTGAAACAACTGCGCTAGGGATAGGCTCTTAACATCGCCGTAAATTTTCTTTAAGCGGCCTTTTTTTACAATGACAGAAAAAGGCAGAGCGATAATGGCAGGCTTAGAAAAATAGCCTAGCTCTTCTCGCTCAGGTCTTTTAAAGCCACAGGCACAAATTTTCTTGCCGTTTTTCATCTCTCTTAGAACTCTTGAAAAGTTCATCTTTATATTTTCATGCTGATATTGATTCAGATTCGTCTGCAACAGCTTATAGACTTCATCGACGACACCTTTACCTTTGTCCTTGCCATGTAATATGTAAGAGGTCGGCCTATCTGCCACACTCCATATCACCTTTTCTTGGGCATAACTGAAAGATGCAAAAGCAAATACAGAAATGACAGCTGTAACAAGATATAACATTTCTGGTAGCCATTTCAGCTTGGTCTTATTCATACATCAAACCTTTTAATTCATTACTGCCGGGAAAGCTTAAATAGCTTTACTTTAGCACCTAAATAAAATATTCCATTGCATATTCATTGGCTCCTAAGGAGCCTGAAAATAAGTCTTTTCTGCCCTACAGGCATTATAAAGTGGAGGTTAAGTCTGCAAATCATGGATTTACTCACACCCTCCTTAGTGTTCCAAACAAACATTATTTGATTCCAAAAAACTTAGAGTACAACACGGCTATATTTCTTACGTATAGACTCTAACTTGCCATTTTCTTGTAACTGTTTAAACGCTTGCTGTATTTGTAGTAATTTTTTTTCAGTTATCGATTTCTTACTAAAACCAAAAAAAACAGGATCTTGATTAATCACAAAGGAATGAAAACTTAGTGGCTCATTTACCCTTCCTTTGCGGATTAAATCAGCTATGTAAAATGGATCATTTAAGAAACCCAATATACGTCTGGCTACTAATTTTTTTATATTTTCCTGAGTATTATTTGAAACTTCAAATTGGTCTTTAAATTGTACATCTTCTTTATACTTTCTTGTAAAAGATTGGCCGTAATAAGCGCCATTAATAATACCTATTTTCTTATCTAACCTTGCCAGATCCGCCATTGTTGATATCTTTATAGATGTGTCTGTATTGATAACTAAAGCAACTACCTCTTGGCGCATAGGCCCTATAAAGTAAGTAAATTCTTGCCTTTCAGGTGTCTTGGATACACTTACTAACATATCAATTCTACCATTTTTCAGTAAATGCAGACTACGTTTCCATGGTGATTGCTTTATAATAAGCTCACATTTCATTTGCTCGGCCAATACGGTCGCTAGCTCAATGTCTAGCCCTTCCCATTTTCCTGCAACTTGAGTTTGATAAGGCGGGTAACTATCCGCAGCCAAACTAATTTTACAAGATGAATAAACAGAACTAGAATAAAAGGGCACAAAAAATAGTGTGAGTTTAAAAATACTCTTTACGATATTTCGTTGAGAAAACAGCATAACAATCCCCCTTTATTATTCCATTCATTATAGCTGGTAGTTTATTACTTGGATTCAATTCTAAAGTGAATCATCTAACCCTAAAGAAATATGGCCTAGCGGGGCCGTTGCAAATAGCTGGTCAAGGCTAAGTAATTCTGCCGTTACCACTATCAGCTAAAATCCTAGCAGACAATTAATCTCTCCTACGAGTTCTTGGCCATTCTGCCATTATTTGAAATGACCTTTCTTAAACATGTCATCACTTCAGAATTTTTAATAGTGGTGTGATCAACATTAATACCTCGCTCACAGAGTATCTATTCCAACTCACGATAGCTGATACCGTATTTACAGAACCATCGCACAGCCCAAATAATAGCGTCATATTGAAATTAAATAGATTCACAGAAAGCTCCTTGTAAAATCAGGAACACTAAATTGAGTGCGCTTATTTGCAACGGAGTGTGACCCAGCAATACTTATCTAAACACCTGAATCTAAAAGGGTTCGAGAATATCATATTTCCGACAATGTGCACCATGAAAGTACAGAAAAATCTCAGAATATGGTTTTTATTGATGTATGTCATACCGCAAAATTGGTTTTAATTTTTACCTAAAAATGCGCCCCTTTATATCCATTAGCTTGGGGGTTTATACTGACTGTATGATAAAGAATACAACTGTCATAAAATTTTAGATGACTGCTTTGACACAAAGCGACGTCCCAGATGTCCACTTTGCTACGTTTGTTATGTGCTTTTTGACGCATTGGCCTCCATTGCTCTTACCGACGACCAAGTAGCTACGCAATATGGTACGAGATACGTAAGTACAATTTGGAAAATACTCTTACCGGTCAGCGTCATTGTTAGTATTTTGTCTCCATGGTTAATGAAGGCTAATACAGTGCCCACTACTAAGGCTACTTTAATAGCTCTGGTTACCACGTCTCGAGACAACGCCAGCGAAAAGAATCCTTGATTGACTAACGGAGTACTAGGTCTATTTACCATTATCTATTCCTGGAATATAACGCCCGAGTCACCGAGCAGATTTTTGATGGCGGCTTTCTTTCGTGTTTTCGCAAAAAAATTGCAGCGCAAAGCTGTTCGGTGCAATCGTTTGTTATGAGCCGACATTCTTACCATAAGACTCACCGCTTGCCACATGAAAATGTAAGTGTTTTGAATCTTGGTAGGTGCCTAAGTTTGTCACTATTTGGCAAGAGCCATGTTCAGCTTCTACGTTTGCAGAAACCTCGCGAACAACATCGAGTACTTTATAGACTAACTCAATTGGATGACCACCAAGATTGGTTAACGATGGTATATGTTTTTTAGGTACAACAACAATATGTACCGGCCAAAACGGTCTTGTGTGATGAAAAGCTAGAACATCATCAGTTTCTAGAACCTTACGAATACTTGTTTTACCACTTAAAGCTTCATCACAATAGAAATCACTGAACATGTCTAAACCTCATAACGCCTTGTTAAGAGACGAATTATTGCAAGCTAAAATGTGTAGCGAAGCGGAACTGAGCCAACGGTTACGAGTATTGCTTAAGCAACTTGTTAGCAGCTACTTATCACATAAAGCTATATTCGTATAAATTACATGTCTTCCCATACACTTCAATACGGTCTTTTAATGAAAACCCCAATTTTTTAAGCAGATTGTTAGAACCTCTATTATCGAGCGAGGTTCCCGCAACTACAATATTTAAGCCATGATTTTTATACCCGTCATTAAGCACCGCTACCGATGCCTCCCTCGCGTATCCTTTAGACCAAAATTCATGTAAAAAAGCATAACCTAAGTCAGGATATTCAAATACATCTCTTTTCAGAAAGCCACACATACCAATGGGAATATCAGAGTCTTTTAATGATACAAGATATTGACCGAATCCAAATTCTGTATAATCAGAAATAGGGCCATCACGCAAATAATGAATGGCATCTTGATGACTTCTCACATTCTTATCAGTAATGTTTTTAATAAATGTTTCTTCATTTAGAAGCTTCAAAATAAAAGCGGAATCACTTTCTTCGACCCGTCTAATTTTAAGTCTTTCTGTTTGACATATTTCCAATATTATTACTCCTACATACCTAAGGACACTGAAGTCTAGCGGCAAAGCATCGTCCCTGCTCTCCGGCTGCTTGAGCTTGTATGGTTGCTACTACTTAACCTTCTTTAAACCACTTATTAGAAGGTGGCAAAAACCATAAAATACAAGCTAAAATACCTAACAATAACGACATTAAACTATGCAAACCGAAGAAAGCACCAAAATAAAATATGCGACCTACCCCAAAAATGACAAAAACTGAATAAAGATATCTTAGAGAACCAAATCCACGGAATATTAAAAAAAGTATCATTAGTAAAACAATACTAAAAACACTTTTAATCCCAAATACAACGACCCAATTACTGCCATATAATTCTTTATTTAATGGTACAAAAAGCACATCAATCAAAATACCAGCAATGCAAAAGAATAAAGCTAATTTTAATTGAATCGGACGCATATACCTGACAGTGCCTTTACTTAACTGTTGCATGCTTACTCGCTAGTTTTGAAATAAAGTTGTAACCCCAGGTGTTAATGGAGTCCATGTTTTCTATGATTTTTGCTGTGTTAGATGCCACGTAGCCTGCCCCAATAATTTCGCCACCTGTTAGGGTAATGCTTTTAATATGTGCAAACCCCGTTTCAATAACAGACACGCTCTGAATTTGGGCGGGCGTTGGCGGCGATACACCGAACCAATTAAGCAGCCCAGCCAAGAACAGCCGGGTATCGGTTTTACCTTGATTTGAAACCTTTGCCAAAACCACACCGCACACAAAGCCACCTTATTCAAGGGGGACGGCCCAAAACTGGCCTTGCTCTATGCGCCTTGTTGACTTTGGCTTTAATGGATACTCGGTGCGCATAGTCTTGTACAGTTAACAGTTTATTCAACGGAATAATTCCATGTTTAAACACGGAAACTTTCCATCTATCATGTTTTATTAATTTTAGATAAACCGATAATAGCATTATATTTCAATTATTCACGCCATTTTTCAAATCAAAAGCTACGAAGAAATACGGAACAATTCCGTCTAACAAGGGACGCTTGGCGTAACAACACAAACTGTATATAAACACAGCATTATTGATTTAAGGAAGCTTTACATGAAATCACCTTCCTCAACCATATTCGTGAGCATATGCTTGCTAGACTTTACGCAATTCGTACAATCGATATGTTATTAAGAAAAATCTAAAGTCCAGCACCTGCTGAACTTTGATGGTATAGAGGCCTTATTTTTCTAAGAACTTCAGTAAAATTTTTAAAGCGGTACAGGTTTCAATCAGAGAATTTTTTACTATAAAAATCAACCAACTCTGGGACTAGACTATCGCCCATCCCCTGTTCAAGAGCCATTGATAGCGCTTGGTTAGCACTGGAAGACATAATTGTATCGGCACACAAATCGTTCGCCATCTTGCGATAATAGCCAACATCTTTGGCACCATTGCGGATCGAAAAACCAATTGACTGGAATCCCCATCTACCCCATATGCCTTAATGAAATCCATCATCCCCGAGTGTAAGGGCCCTGCTGCCATCACATCGTATAACCCCTGACGAGACACGCCCGCTTTATCCGCCATGGCAAAAGCCTCGGACATTGCATTAGCGGTGGTCATTGCGAAGACGTTATTAATCAACTTTATGCTATGTCCAGAACCAAGATCGCCTAAATGAAAGACGTTTTCATCTAAAACAGGACGTACTTTTTCAAATGCAGCTCTGTCACCCGAACACATGATATTCAATAATCCGTCAACTGCATGTGTCGGTGTACGCCCCAAGGGCGCATCTAGATAAATCGCACCTGCAGCGCAAACTTCCCCCCCAAGTTTTTTAGTCGAGCCTGGTAGCGAAGTACCAAAATCAATCACTACCGTCCCTGGGCTTAACCCCGCGATAATGCCTTTATCTTCACGCATACGGCTTTCGACCGAGTCCGATGTGTCCATGCACAGCATTACAATATCACTGGCCTGCGTTAGAGCACGTGCATTTTCTGCTTCAACAGCGCCTGCGGCTACGGCGGCATCGATGCGTGGGCGAGAAACATTACCCATAACAGTCAGTGAATATCCCTGAGACTGTAAGCGCCCCACCATGGCTGCGCCCATCAGGCCCAGGCCAATAAATCCAATCTTTGGTTTAGTCATTGTTACACTCTCTAAATAGTTATGTCTGAAGCTTTTGGTAAATTCATCGACCATTCCCTTTATTGCGAGTGCAATTACGCTAAATTAAACAACATTATAGGCAGCTTTAGTTTAGCGGCAATGTAGGGTATCAGTCTGGGAAGTTTATGAATTAGTAGTCAAAACGATGTTAATACCAGCGATGTCATCGCATGACTTAAACAGACATAACACAACAGCAATCCCTGTTTTATAAAACAAAAAAATTTTAGAAGGAGTAAATAAAACCTATGAGCAGTATATTTTCAACTCATATCAACTGACTGATAATCCGTTAAAATAATCCAATTATGGTAGGCAAAATTAGAGCGATAAAAAGTGCTGCATGAAAAACAAAGTAAAAAACCAACGGTTATTTGCCCCTCTTTAGTGTCTGAACATGCCAAACCGCTTATTTGGGCTTTTCTTTGTTAACCAGCATGTTCATAAACTTTGTAAAACGTCTTAGTCTGGTTTCAGGTTTTTTGGCGCTGATCAATCCATGTGCGATAGTGTATCTACTCGATTTATTTAGAGTTTCATAGAATTTTTTAACGCTCGGCTTGCTCTCAACGACAGCTAGAAAATCAGCAGGAACTTCCATTTCACTTACCACATAGGCGCTTTCCCAGCGGCCATCTGCTTTTGCAGCACGGATCGGTACAAGTCCAGGTTCCATCATTAGGCCTTCATTTATCAGACGTTCCGCATGCTTTGTGTTTCTTTTAGACCAGTTACTTCGAGTTTTTCTGGGAGTAATGCGTTGTAGATAAGCTTGATCATCGATTGATTTTTTAATGCCATCTATCCAGCCCCAACAGAGAGACTCAATGACGACATCATCCCAAGTCACGCTCGTAATGCCTGTGACCTTTTTGTATATTTTTATCCATAATTCGCTTTCAGTGGCATGATTTAACTTAAGCCAGTGACCAAGGTCTTTTTGTGTTTCAAAGGTTATGATATTTAATAAATCAGGCTCAGGCATCTCGTAAAATTCTCTGCGACATAGCGCCCAATTATGAAGTGAGCCAAAGCTAGCGGGCGAATTGTGCAGCAGTTGGCGTGACAGTTTTATGTGAATTTTAATTTAATTGCTTGTTATAGTTCGCTTTCACTAAACCATAAATCTCGCTATCTGTGACATTCCCATTAATGATCCAACGCTCCTTTAGTAAACCTTCCACCTTGAAACCATACTTTTCCAGGAGTGCAGATGATGCTTTATTATTAGGATCTATATCAGCTTCTAGTCTATTTAATTGCAAGTGTTCAAAACAGAAATGTATTAAGGCTTCAAGTGATTCTGCCATTAACCCTTTACGCCAGAATAACCTTGATAAGACATAGCCAATTTCTGCTCTTTTTGATTCAGCATGAATATTAAATAAGCTTAATGTGCCAATTAATTCATTCGACTCTTTTAAAACAATGGCCAGTAACAGAGACTTCCCAGAATCAAAACCGCCAATTGCAGATTGAACTAGCTCAATCGCTTGTGATTCATCATTAAAAGGAAGGCTGCTCCAATATTCCATCGCTTTTGGGTCCGAATAAATTTCATTTAAACTTCGGCTATCACTGTGCGTGACTAACCGTAATAAAACTCTTTCGGTTTCTAGATGAACGGTATCAAATTTCATTGACGATCCTTATTAGAGCGATAACGCCCGCATAAAATGCAGAACAAGTTTGACACTTTTTTACGTCCTTTGCATTTTTCAAAAAACTGCCCAACTTATTTACTGAGCGTCATAATGCGATAATCCGAGTGCTCAAAATTCGCTTTTTCATAGGCGCGAACTGCAACACCATTGTCTTTATGGACATACAAGCGCAATTCCAGCCCTTTTTGCGATTTCATTTCACTTTTAACCGCTTCCAGCAATAGAGTCATCCGCCCTTTCCCTCTCTGACTCGGAGCCAAATACATACTTTGTATCCACCAATAGTACCCAGCATTCCAATCACTCCATTCTTTCAATGCTGATACACTTCCTACGGGAATGTCGTTGTCATCAACTAACACCCAGTAAGTAGCAATCGTATTATCCGCTAAAGCGGCGCCAATCCCTTTTTCTAAAGTATCTGGAATTTTAACACTACCTTCTGCTTCCCTGGCTTCTTCGGCTGTAAATTCAACTAAATATGATAAATCTTCTTGTCTGGCTTTTCTTACACTCAATGCTGAATCCTCTGAACACTACCTGCGTAATAGTGCAACCTGTCATTTATGTGAATGTGATACTTAGACAACGCGTTAATTTTAAATAGCAAGCTGTCGTTTCGATACGCCTCACTTCCCCCAAGCTATTATTCCGCTATTTATCAGCGATAGTTGTTTAGGGAAGTAGCGAATAAGTCCCCGGATGTTCCCTGTGCTTATTTTAATAACGTAAGTCTAAGCGGTTAAATCCGCGATAGAATGGACGCGAATGGCGAGTCCATTATAAGCGTTCTGACAAAGAAACCAGATAAAAAAGATTCCATCTCTGCTGACCGCTTAGCTTTCTTTGTGAAAGTAAGTACCCTTCGGGCATACAGGATAGTTCGTGCGCTTTGTGAATGGTTTTCGCCGGGCAACCAGCCCGTCTGTAATCGATGCCTAAATCTCGACATGCTCTGTACGCCTGAGGCGTTTTGGACTTAATCGCATGTTCCTTAGCTAACGAGCTTAAAAAGAATCGAGAATATCACTTTGTGGCAAAGTGCACTATCAATAAACAGACGCTAAAATTATATTATTTCATCATAAATAGACTACCTATAAATATTCAGTATTTAGCGCGACTAATCTCTAATACTTAGTCCTTATCCCTATTCTTTGAATATACACATGCAGATAATTGCTCAATAGCGAATAAGCAACTAAGTTTATTAGTACAGTAACCTAAAAGGTGTGGCATCCGCTCTAGATTTAGCCTGTATTAATTCAAAGTAAAAGGGTAACTTTCTCAGGTAATGATAGTGACAGCGTGTTACTGAGAAATAGTTAGATCGTTTCAAGATGCTAGGAGCTAGATGCCCCGTACTGGACTTATTGACCGTACTTCACATTGAGATACAGCCTATTATTATGAAATTTATCTATGATAAATATTTATTAATTACTGCGTTCGTGGCGAGTTTAATACTAATGTCACTATTGTTTCTCGCCACCAATGTCATTAACCCCACCGCAAACGCCATCGGTTCAACCAGTCAATTGAATATTTCGCATTCATTTATCGTCGACCCTTATAATCAATTTAAAATTTCTAATATGTCAAAACTTCCTTTTTCAAGTAATCAGGAAAAGGATATACCTTGGACGTTTGGCGACCAGAGCTACTGGCTGAAATATACATTGTCCAATAATACGCGTAACCGTAAAGAGCTGGTCATGCATCTAGACAATCCGATGCTTAATAACCTGGTCGTTTATCAGGTTGATTCCCAACATAAGGTATTAAAAAAGCGCTCACTGGGCTGGAAAAACCAGTCTTTGAGCCTGCTCAACCGAAGCACCAATAATTTCAAGTTTAACTTAGCAGCCCAAACCACTGATAACTTGTATATTCATTTAAGTACTCAAGGCATCACTAAAACCCCAGTGACTTTATATTCCCCTGAGGATTTTCAGGCTTATGTGCGTTCGGTACATATCATATGGGGGGCGTTCATTGGCATCATTTGTATGATTGCTCTGTATAATTTAGTGATTTATTCCGGCTTAAAAGAACCTGTTTATCTTATCTATATCATGTATTTGATGTCAGTATTAAGTATGACGGCCATCAGCAAAGGTTTTGGTCACTATATTTTTCCAGTACCAATATTTTCCATGCTGCGCCCGAACGTCATTTCTTTAAACTTCCTAACGCTAGCTTGTGCACTCCTTTTCGCAGTACATTTCCTAAATTTCCACACTAACAAGAAAATCTATTGGTACTGCATTCGTTTTTTCTACTTTATTGTTGGCTGCAGTGTTGTGAGTATTTTCCTTGAAGAGAACACCAGCGCTCCTCTTTTTTTTATTATCATGGGGTTTTCCTATTTGCTCTGCTTTTGGTTGTTGCATCAAAGCTATAAAAACAACCACCAGTGGTCGAGACTGTACACTATCTCGTGGGTTCCGTTACTCATTGGTGGTGCGATTCAACCTATGGAATTAACAGATGTCATCCCCTACTCTTTTTTAACCCGCCAGGTATTTCCCATCTGCATATTGATTGAAATAACCCTGATGGCAATGGCACTGACCGAGCGGTTAAGACAACAAAAACAGCGAGCTGATTTTAACGCAAGTCATGATTTAGAGACGGGTCTGCCTAATTATCAAGCCTTAGATACATCGCTTGCGATCAAACTAGATAACAAATGGAGTTTCACCTTATGTTTAATCGAAATCGCTGGATTAAACCGTTTATCGCCTTATTTAAGCACCCATCAATCTCAACAAGTACTTAAAAACATGTTGCAGGGAGTAAGCCAGTACACATTACACATGTCGGATTTTTTGGTCATTCAGGAAACGTTATATCCCAATGAGAAAATAGCCCGTGTTAAAGAAAATATCTTTGCTATTATTCTAGCTGAAAGCTCAGAGAGAGAATACATTACCCAACAGTTAGTCCCCATACATAACCTCGTTCAAAAAACGCTACAAGACAACAACCCTAGTATTCACCTTAAAGCCTACATAGGTTATTACCAAGTTAATGATAATATTCAACTCCCTAGCGACATTGTTAAAAAGACTTTTCAAGCAATAAGTACAGCGGCACTAAAAGGGCTTGATATCAATGCCTTCGAGAGCCATCAGCATTTAAGTTTGAATGTTGCGAATGATCTAGAAATGGCACTGATTAACAATCATCTAGAGCTCTATCATCAGCCTCAAATTGCCTTAGATGGCAATAAAGTGCATGGGTCTGAGGCACTTTTACGTTGGAAACACCCGGTAAACGGCTTTATAGAACCTGAAATATTGATTAACCTTGCAGAGAATATTGGCCTCATTAATCAACTTACTTTATGGATAATCGCTCAAGCGTGTCGTGATATACAATCCCTCGTTTCTCAAGGTTATCATCAACATAAAGTGTCTGTTAACATTAGCCCATCCGATGTCGCAGACCATCATTTTTTAGACAATCTCACCCTCATACTTGAACGCTACTCTATCCCAAATCATTTATTGAGTTTAGAGCTAACAGAATCTGTCATGGTCAATGACTACCAGCATCTCAACAAGGTTATGAATGGCTTGTCTAAGTTGGGTATTGGGGTTTCAATTGATGACTTTGGTACCGGCTACTCTTCATTAACACACCTATCCCAACTTCCTTTTAATGAACTTAAAATCGACAAAATTTTTATCCAATCATTAGATAGTAACAAACGTAATCAAAACATTGTTGAAACCACCATCCACATGGCAAAGGCACTTAATTTACGAGTAGTTGCTGAAGGCATTGAAACACAGGCAGTAGTAGATACTTTAAAAGAGTGCGGTTGCGAAATAGTACAAGGATATTTTTACTCCAAACCCAAACAGTTTTCAGAGTATTTGCAGTGGTTACACTTAACGAAACCTATCTCTAGCAATGACTTAATATACTCTGTAAGTGCTCAATCAACCTACGAAACTAGCCCGACCGATCCTTTGCAGTGAAATATCACCCAAAAGGGTTTATAGAACCGCGTAAAAACACATGGATCGGGCAGTTATAGAACCTTTGAGCGATGAGTCAATTGGGTATACTAAATAATTGCTACCTTAAGTGTTAATTTTAAAGCAAAAGCAGAGCTTGTCAGCCCGCCCTTGCAAAAACGGCGACTAAACCCTCCTATATTGTCCCCTTAATCCTTTTAACAGCTCACGAGCTTCACTCAAAGCCCATTAAGAACTTTGCTAACAAGGTATTAAGCGCTGCTTGTTCCTCAGCGCTCAAGTTAGAAGCTAATTGGGTTTGGGTATCTACGTGTGAAGTGACTGCAGCATTTATAACCGTAAAGCCTGATTCTGTCAGGGATATAATAAAGCCACGCCCATCTTTTGGATTGGTTATCCGCTCCACCAGTTCTGCCTTTACTAATTGGTCAATACGGTTGGTCATAGTGCCTGATGTGACCATCATCGTACTTAATAAATCATTGGGTGATAGCGCGTAAGGGGCACCTGAGCGCAGTAATGTTGCCAGTACATCAAAGCTTGCTAAATTTAAATCGTGTACTGCAAAGGTTTTTCCCATCTCCTTTAACAAATGATCGTTGAGACGTTTTATCCGACCAATCAAGGGCATAGCACTTACATCCAGGTCGGGGCGCTGAGTATTCCACTGCTTAATTATCTTATCTACTTTATCCATATCACTATAATATCAGAATTTAGTTTGACATCAAGATAAAATCTGTTATCTTGACATCAAGCTAGTTATCTCGACGTAGAGATAAATTTTAATAACACTATATTTCAACCTTAATTCTGCCGTTGAGCATCATTTTAGGCGCAGAAAAATCGCAATGTAACTAGGCATGATTAGTTAAAAAATTTTGATGAGTTAGTCCCTAATTCATCTTTAGTAAATGGTTGTTACCTTTGCAGTTTTTCCCTAAAACGTAAGCATAACGACGTTACGGTGTGATTTTGTAAGTCTAAAGTGATGTCGTGTATTCACCCACTGAGTGAATACACCAGTTGCTATTAAGCTAAAGAAAAACAACAGCTTGATTTAAATACGAAACGGTCAGTTGCCGATTTTAGGTTCAAAGGAGCATTATGAAAAATACAGCATTGATACTCACTACAGCTCTAGCACCGATTATTTGGGGGAGTAGCTATTTAGTCACCACTGAATATTTACCGCAAGGATACCCGCTGACACTTGCCATGTTACGCGCATTACCAGTGGGTTTGCTGTTATTGGTGTTTTGTAAACAGCTACCACCGATGCATTTGGTTGCTAAAGTCTTTTTGTTAGGGGCATTAAATTTTTCAATTTTTTGGTGGCTGCTCTTTGTCTCAGCCTATCGCTTACCAGGGGGAGTAGCCGCCACAATCGGTGCGATCCAACCGTTACTGGTTATTTTTTTAGCGCGAGGTTTTTTAAATACCCCACTGCGCTCTAATGCCGTGTTAGCGGCATTACTAGGGATTTTAGGAGTGGCTCTATTACTGCTCACTGCACAGGCAAAACTTGATCTAACAGGGTTAACAGCAGGAATCGGGGGCGCTATTTCCATGGCATTTGGCACTGTGTTAAGTAAAAAATGGCTTTCAGCGAAAAGCGTACAAACCGCTACTGCTGACACTGCCTCTTACAGCCCAATCTTAATCACCGCTTGGCAATTAGTGGCTGGCGGGCTGCTATTACTACCTGCTGCCATGTGGTTAGAGCCTGCTCTGCCAGTGCTTAGCCTAGAAAACTATTTTGGTTTTATCTATTTGGGACTAATAGGCGCTGGATTAACTTACTTCTTATGGTTTCGTGGTTTGGCTTTATTGTCACCAACCATTATTGCTCCATTCGGTTTTTTAAGCCCTGTATCCGCAGTATTGCTTGGCTGGTTAATTTTAGACCAACACTTAAGTGTTTTACAGATACTCGGAGCATTGATAGTGCTGTTCAGTGTCTGGCTGTCACAGCAAAACTTGAAGCTTAAAAATGTATTATCGAACACCTTTTTAAACAAAAGATTAACTCAAAATTTAGAGAACAAATAAATGAAAATTATTATTTTTGGCGGTACCGGTAACGTTGGCAGTCGTACAGTAACAGAAGCCCTTTCACGTAACCATCAGGTGAGTGTGGTAGTACGTAATACCGACAGACTACAACAACTACCGACAGCAGTTACAGGCCATGTAGCGAATTTAGAAAGTGCACAAGAAGTCAGCAACGCTATGCATGGACATGATTTGATCATCACCGCCGTGCGTCCCGCTACCGGACACGAAGCACTATTAACGCCTATTACCGAAACGATTATGAATGCTGCAGCTAAGCTAAATATTCGAGTCCTAGTGGTTGGTGGAGCAGCGAGTCTTAAAATACCAAACCAAAATGATACGGTATTATCAGCAGCTAATTTTTTACCCGATGCTGTTAGGCCTATCGCACAAGCATGTTACGCACAACATCAAATGGTTGAGCAGTCTGATAACAAAAATTGGGCGTATGTCTCTCCCGCTGCCATGCTAGTACCGGGTGAGCGCTCTGGTGTTTACCGACTAGGTAAAGATGAACTGGTTTGCAATGCGCAGGGCGAGTCAAAAATATCCATGGAAGATTTTGCCATGGCGCTCATCGATGAAGCCGAACAGCCAAAGCATCATCAGACAAGATTTACCGCTGCCTATTAATACCAGTGCTCATTTGCACGGGGGACCTGATGCAAATGAGTTGTTTTATGTGATAGATGCCTTATATCCCTATTTTACAGGCACGCTAATTTGGCAATAACTGTCGTTGCGCGGTGATAACACGATTTCAGGGCAACTCTCACCTCCACTTAAAGCTGAAACTATCTTTCAGTCACACTAATGTTAGTGCAATGAATGTTCTGAGACCTCGTTCAAACAAATAGAATACCAAAGACTTTTTTACGCAGTGTTCCTATCTCTATTATATTCCTTTAAGCTTGCCTCTATAGAGCAACTAAGCTGCTATTACTAATAATTATGACATTGAGAATGACTTTGGATAGTATAAATAGAAAAATTGTTCGCGCCCTTTGTGAAAACTCTCGCATTACTATTTCAGAGCTTTCCAAAGCCGTGCATTTATCTGCGCCCGCTGTCAAAGAGCGAATTGAAAAACTCGAGGCGCAACAAGTTATTAAGGGATACAGCTTGTTAACAGATTCTGAGGCGTTAGGTTATGCTATTTCAGGTTTTGTCCATGCCGATGTACTAACGGGTAAAGAGTCAGAATTCAAGCAGATAGTGCAACGCTGCCCAGCAGTCACTGAGTGCTTTAATGTGACCGGAGAAAAAGCCTTTATTTTTCGCATTGCGGTTAAAAGCATGTCTGAATTGGATGATTTATTAGAATCTCTTACCTTAATCTGTAAAACAGAAACCTCACTGATTTTATCTGAAACAGTCGGCAACCGCTTGCCAATGTCGTTTTAATACTTTGTACCCTATTGGTATGTACCTTCAGCGAATAACACCTATCACAATACGACCTAAATATTGCACACAATCCCGGCAGAACTGCTACCCTAGATTCGGCAGTTAGACTGCCATTTTAGGCGAAAAAGAATCCCATTGTATCTGGTCATCATTGCTTAAAGCCCTTTTACGCTTTAGTTACGTACGTTCAACTCCCTATTTAGAACGATCTGGTGAATGGCTGAATGTCTGCTTGGTGCTGCTACCCGCTGCTCAGTATATTAGGTTTATACCCTTAAGCTCCTTTCTTTTAGTCGCTGTAATGACTGCTATTCCTTTTTTTTTACCTGCCGGTTTGCTACTCAACCCCCTATAATATCACTCGTTGATACCGAGCGAAGAATGCATCAAAAACACCCAGGGCAGTCTTTGGCAGTAAAGGTCATTCATTAATACGCAACTATTTACCCAGGAGTAATAATTTTGACGGTCGTTATTGAGTTAGAAGATATCCAAAAGAGCTTAAAAAGTGTCGACCTCCTAAATGCGATGGCACAAGGTTTTATTAGTTACTCTAATGGCAAATGCGTTGTGCCTGCTGTAGGAGAGTTATTGTTTGATAAACCTAAAGGCGATACACATATAAAATACGGTTACATCAAACAACAAAATTACTACGTGGTAAAAATCGCCTCTGGTTTTTATGAAAACCCTAAAATTGGCTTAGCATCTAGTCAGGGATTAATGCTGCTGTTCGCCCAACAAACAGGAGTGCCACAAGCGGTATTACTCGATGCAGGTTATTTAACCGATATTCGCACTGCTGCTGCCGGTGCGCTAGTGGCAAAGCATTTTGCGCCTAAACAAATTACCGCTATTGGCATTATTGGCACTGGTATTCAAGCGATGCAACAGCTGTTGTATTTACAGCAGCATACCCCTTGTAAATCGGTGTGGGTATGGAGTCGTAACCCAGATAATGCTGCTCTATTTGCCGAGCAGCTAGGAGCTGAGTTCAATGTCAACATTGCCACTAATCCTGCAGAAGTTGCCGCTAATACCAATTTAATCATCACCACGACTCCCAGTGAAACCGCTTTATTGTATGCCGAAGATATTCAAGCGGGCACCCACATTACTGCCGTTGGCGCCGATACAGAGCACAAGCAAGAGCTAGATAGTCAAATTTTAGCCAAAGCTGACATCGTTATTAGCGACAGTATTCCACAAAGCCTAAGCCGTGGTGAAATCTACCAAGCTGTGAAACAGTCTGTTATTAGTCAAGAGAGTGTGATCGAGTTAGGCCACGCTCTACAAAACCCAGACCTGCAGCGCACTAATCAGCAGCAGATCACAGTGGCTGATTTAACCGGGGTTGCGGTACAAGATATTATGATAGCCACTGCGGTTTACGAAAACTATCTCAAGAACAGTGCCGCTGAGTAACTAACAGAGATACTCTTAGCACTGCGTAGCAAGTGCATGTGTCCAAAGGATTCAACTTTTAGAGGTACAAGATATGCTTCAATATGTAAGTAATACGGGCGGTGGTGATGCTGTTGATTTTGAAACAGCGATACTCGATGGATTCGCCAAAGACGGTGGATTATATGTCCCTGAAACCTTGCCAAAAATTTCATCGGCACAACTTATTAAGTGGCAAAAGCTAGACTATTTAGAGTTAGCTTTTGAAATACTTTCACTGTTTATTGATCGCGCTATTGTGTCTGAGTCCGAGCTTAAAGATATCCTTGCCACTGCTTATGCACCTTTTGAAAATACAGCTATTATCCCGTTACACAAACTGAAAAGCCGCGATAATGTCCATATCATGGAACTGTTTCATGGCCCTACTATTTCTTTCAAAGACATAGGCTTGGCTTTTTTAGTTAATTTAGTTAACTTTTTCTTAGCGAGAAAATCAGCGCGCCTAACTTTAGTGGTTGCGACCACCGGAGACACAGGTCCGGCCACTGCATATTTTGCTGCGGGGAAATCAAATTTGGATGCATGGGTACTCTATCCAAAAGGTTTAATTACTGCAGAACAAGAAAGACAAATGACCTGTTTACAACAAGCGAATATCCATCCGTTTGGCGTCGCTAACTGCCCTGAAGGTGGTGACGATTTAGATGCCGTTATTAGCAAGCTATACGCCAATAAAGCGTTTAAACAAAAGCTCAAACTCTCCAGTGTTAACTCCATCAACTGGGGTAGGGTAATGATGCAAACAGTTCATTATTTTTACGGCTATTTTCAAGTCAGTGATAAAGCGGCGATAGATAAGGGCGTTAAAGTTAACTTCTCGGTGCCCTCAGGTGGCTTCGGTAATTTATGTGCGGGCGCCTTAGCGCGCGAAATGGGTCTACCAGTGAATATGCTGGTTGCCGCCAATAACCAAAATGGCAGTTTAGATCGAATTTTTAGTCAAGCTACATTTGACAAGCAAGCATTGATTAACACGCCATCATCAGCAATTGACATATTAATTCCCGTTAATTTTTGGCGCTATTTGTATTTTAAAACTGCGGCTGACAGTCAAAAAATCAAGCATTGGGTTGAGCAATTTAAAGCAACGGGAAAAGTAGAGTTTGATCAGCAAACCTTTGCCAGCTATAGTCGGGGCTTTTTATCCAATAGCGCGAGTGATGCTCAAACCTTACAATTAATCAGTGAAATTTTCCAGAGTGAAGGTTACCTTTTAGACCCCCATGGCGCTGTAAGTTTGCAGGCTTTTGATGCGCATAAAGAGGCTTTAAAAGAGCAACAGACAATCTGTCTAGCCACTGCCCACCCCGCTAAATTTCCCGCGACTATTAGACAGGCCCTCAACTGCCAGCAATTGCCTGCAGCAGCGAGTCATCACAGTATAGAAACAGCAAAACGGCAAGCACAAAAAGTACATTTATGTGAGTACGAGGTATTAGAGCCCGCGCTGATCCACGCTATGCAAAGCAATTGGGAGTTTAATACTACAAAAACGGAGTCCAATACAAAATGAGTGCACTGAGCAATTTAAGTAATGAAGATATTCACACTGTACTAGCACCTTTTGGCATTGATACTATCGAATCCTTTTCGTTATTAAGTGGAGGATCAGAAAATACTAACTACAAAGTAGTTTGCCCCAAGCACCGCTATGTTTTGACGATCTGCGAGCAAAAATCACAGCAGAAAGGGGTCGAGTTAGTCCAGCTTTTAGACTTTTTAAAAGCGAACAACTTTGCCAGTTCGCAGGCAATTAGAACCCTTTCAGGCAAAGAAACCAGTGTTTGGCAAGAAAAAGCGGTCATCGTTAAAACTTTCATCGACGGTGAGATTGTCGCTGATCTAAGCGACGATTTACTCAACAATTTAGGGACTCAATTAGCAGATTTACACCAACTTCAGGCTCCGAGCTATCTTCCAGACACCCTCAGTTACGGTCTTGAAAAATTTGATGAGATAGCGGTATATGCAGCGGGCAGTGAGTTTCATCGGTGGCTGTTAGATATTCGGCGCCACACTGACAATTACATCGATACTAACTTGCCTAAAGCCTTAATTCACAGTGATGTTTTCTATAACAACATTATTGTAGATGCGGCTAAAAATCAGGCGACTATTATGGATTTTGAAGAGGCTAGCTATTACTATCGAATCTTTGATATTGGTATGATAATCATAGGCACCTGCTGTTTAAACAACCAATTAAACATGCACAAAGCACGATCTATCATTGCAGGCTATCAGCAAAAATTAACACTTAACCACAGTGAAATTAAAGCCTTACAAGTCTTTACTAGCTACGCCGCTGCCGCCACCGCTTTTTGGCGGCATCAAAATTACAACTATACCAATTTCGACCCGACGATGACCGATCACTATCTCGCTATGCAGCTATTAGGCCAGCAGGTGATGGCGATTCCTTGTGCCGATTTTATCAAGCAATTGGCTTTGCCTAATCTTGACTGAAAGAAGCCGAAGGCAAAAAAGCTGCTTTAGTGCAGCTTTTTTGTCTCAATATTTATGCTTAATTTCATTACTGCACTACTGAATTCAGGATTTCATATATCCTAGCAGGGTTTCTATTGGCACATTATCGCCACTGCAAATGACTGCAACATTTTCTCCCAATAACTCAGTAAAAGGACGGTTATTACCTTTTTGTGCTAACAACATGGCGATTGTTGTTGCACCACCCCCTTCAAGGACCAGTTTTTCTGTGGTTAAACTGTATACCATCGCATCAATAATTTCTTGTTCAGACACTTGTACAATTTCATCCACCAATGCACTACATATATTAAAAGTATATTGATTATCTGGTGGAATAGGACCAGTTAATGCATCGGCAACACTGGAGGTTTCTACAACATTAACCAACTTACCTGCTTTAATACTTTCCAGCATAGCGGCCCCCTGCGAAATGGTGACACCAATAATTTTTATTTTTGGATTAAGCGCTTTAGCGGCCACAGCAATTCCACTGGCTAAACCACCGCCACTGAGCTGAGTAATAATGGTATCCACTTTGGGTAATTGCTGGAGTATTTCTAAGGCAATAGTGCCTTGCCCTGCAATAACGTCAGGATCGTCAAACGCTGATATAAAATTAAAGTGTTCTTGTTGT
>Ga0209291_1000379_pt1 | contig 42716 bp, 30 predicted proteins | sample GOMGulsemesocosm_FD_184633 | JGI IMG/M metagenome (GOLD analysis project Ga0209291, IMG submission 184633) | Methane-oxidizing microbial communities from mesocosms in the Gulf of Mexico - GOM9B Gulf of Mexico (SPAdes) (version 2) | ecosystem: Environmental > Aquatic > Marine > Cold seeps...
TTTAGAAGCTTCTAAAACAGAGCCTAAATATTTAATTATTGATGAAATAGGAAAGTTAGAATTAAAAAATGAAGGCTTGCACGTTTCAACCAAAGCTTTGATTTCTCAGTTTAGATCTAAAAATAACACACATCTTATTTTGGTAGTCAGAGATTATTTGTTGGATGCTGTAATGGAGCATTATGGGATAACTGAATGTTCTATTCTGACTACAAAAGATTTAGAAAATTTAATTTAACTAAAAATAGTTTCGCCTAAAGCGTAATAAATCGCCATAATTGCCGAGTATATTGCGCTTCCAAGAAAGCGCCACTTTAATTTAAATCTATTTTGAATCAAGTAATTTGCTAAAAACGAAATAGGAATATTCACCAAAAAGGACCAAAAGGCAATTTGGATAAGGTTAAATCCAATGTCATTAAATTGTGCCGAAAATAATTTGATAAACAATAAATGTCTTGCAACCCAAAGTGGATTAAAATATGCTATGGCTAAACCTGTTTTAGATAATACAGCGCGTACACCTTTTAAATCTTTAGTTTTTTTTACTATCCAGTCAAAATAGTTAGGGATTTCAAACGCGTAAAAAGTCGCGCCAACAAATGCCATTCCTAATAGTCTGTGCCAAGAATACTCGTCAACAATTAAAGCTGCTATTGTGTCTCCAGCACTATAAATTAGTGCACCTTTTAAGATGTTTTGTGTTTTGTAATGTAGTGCGATAAGGCTTAATTATTTTTGGTATAAACCAGTTAATACCTTTTCAGGAGTCATTGGTGCGTTAAATTGTAAATCGTAGTTTGGATTAAACGCTTTTATAGCATTCTGAAGTGCAAAATAAGCACCAATCCCATACATTAAAGGAGGCTCTCCAACAGCTTTAGATTTTAAAATAGCCATGTCGTTTCCTTCAGTTTCTACAGGAATCACTTCTACTGTTTTTGGTACAGAAAAAATATCTGGAACTTTATAAGTAGAAAGCGCATTTGATAATAATCTTCCCTCTTTATTATAAGCAATCTCTTCCATGGTCATCCAGCCAATACCTTGTATTAAAGCACCTTCTACTTGACCTAAATCAATACCTTCACTCATGCTTTTTCCGTAATCGTGTACAATCTTTACGCTATCAAATTCGTAAGTACCACGCATGCAATCTATAGTGGTTGTTGTAATTGCGGTTCCGTAAACGTGATAAGCAAAAGGATGTCCTTTTTCCTTGGTTTTATCAAAGTGAATTTCTGGAGTCGCATAATGTGCGTTTTCAGTTAAAGCAACACGTTTTAACATGGCTTTGCTGACTAGCTCTGTCCAAGTTAAAGCTGATTTTTTGTTGTTGATATAAACAGATTCTTCTTTTAGAGTAATGTCTTTTACTGAGGCTTTTAAGTCTTCTGAAGCCACAATTTTTAATCTTTCAACTAAAGCATTACACGCCATTAAGGTTGCTTTTCCATTTAAATCTGCGGTAGAACTAGCAGCAGAAGGCGACGTATTGGCAACACGCGTTGTATTGGTTGTTTCTATTTTAATTTTTTCAATAGGAATAGAAAACACATCCGCAGCAATTTGCATCATTTTGGTGTTTACACCTTGGCCCATTTCTACAGCAGCAGTACTAATACCAACGCTTCCGTCTAAATAAATATGAACCAAAGCACGTGCATGATTCATTGGTGTGTTTGTAAACGAAATACCAAAAGTAATGGGCATAAACGCTATTCCTTTTTTGAAACTTGTATTGTTTTTATTGAAATCTTCAACCTCTTGTTCTAAAGCTTCAATATTAAATATGTTTTTAGCAGAATGCCATGTGTTTTTGGCTTCTACTTTTTTAGCAATTTGTCCATAAGAAAACGTGTCGTTTTCATCTAACAAATTTGCTTCTTGAATTGTTCGTGTTGGTACACCAATTTCATGAGCAGCTTTTGCAATAGCAGATTCGATTACAAACATGCCTTGTGGACCTCCAAATCCTCTAAACGCTGTGTTTGGCGGTAAGTTGGTTTTACAACTCAACACTTTTGTTGTTACATTAGGTATGTAATAACTGTTGGTTGCATGAAATAAAGTTCGCTCAGCAATTGCAGGAGACAAATCTGCTGCTGCACCAGAGTTTTGCAAAAACTCGGTTTGATACGCTATAATTTTTAAGTCTTTTGAAAGTCCAATTTTATATGTGCTTTCATAAGGATGACGTTTTCCTGTCATACGTAAATCGTCATGACGATTTAAAATCAGTTTTACAGACTGGTTTAAATGGTGCGCAGCCAAAGCTGCCATTACAGCCCAAGGTGTTGCTTGGTCTTCTTTACCTCCAAATCCACCTCCAAGTCGTGTAACATCAACTTCAATTTTATGCATTGCAATGCCCAAAACTTTAGCGATAGTTTTTTGCACAGCTGTTGGACCTTGTGTAGATGACGTTACTTTTATGTTTCCGTTTTCTAAAGGTTCTGCATAAGCACCTTGTGTTTCGATATATAAATGCTCTTGTCCGTTAGAGAATGTTTCACCTTCAAAAATATAGTCACAGTCGGCAAATGCTTTTTCTGTATCTCCTAAACTAAAAGATCGTGGTGCATTAATAAAGCTGCCTTTTGCTTTGGCTTCTTTTGCTGTAGTAATGACTGGTAAGTCTTCTATTTCAATGTCAATTAAACCTCGTGCTTTTCGAGCAATAAATTCTGATTCTGCAACAATTAAGGCAATGGGCATTCCCCAAAAGTGGACTTCATCCTCTGCAAATAAGGGCTCGTCAGGAATAATACCACCAATTTCATTTTCACAAGGAACATCTTTATAGGTAAAAATACGTTGTACGCCTTCTAGAGCTTCTGCTTTAGAATAATCAATACTTTTTATTTTTCCGTGTGCTTTTGGCGAATCAAACACGACCGCATGTAATGTCCCTTGTCTAATATTAACATCGTCAACATACAATGACTCTCCACGAACATGCGTGTAAGAGTCTAAGTTTTTGATGCTTTGTTTTAATGATTTTGAAACAGCATCTAATTTAGTGTCTAATACTTTATTTGGCTTGTTTTTATGCATGTTGTACAAAATCGTTTAAGGTGAATTGCTTCGGGAATAACGTTGTAAAATGAGCAAAAAATAATTGTCGTCCTAGCAAACGTTTGTAGTCAGTTGTCCCACGAACATCACTAATTGGACTGATTTCATTTTGAAGTATTTGATTAGCTTCAATTATAGTGTCTAAAGTCAATGGTTTATCAACTAAAAAGGCTGAGGTCTCATGCAAATATTTTGGAATTGCAGCAACACCTCCAATGGAAACATGTGCTTCCAATATAATATTGTTTTCAACCGTAATATGGAATGCAGAGTTGACACTGGCAATATCTAAATGTGTCCGTTTACACACTTTTTCAAAATTGAAAAATGACTGTTCTGTTGGTAATTTAAATTGAATACTCTTTAAAAGTTCATCGTCTTTTAAATCGTAAGTTTTGTAACCTTTGTAAAAGTTTTTAAGAGCAATTGTTCTTTCTTTTTCTGCGGAATTTAATATTGTAATATTACTATTAAGCGACAGAAAAAAGATAGTCATGTCTCCAATTGGCGAGGCGTTTACTAAATTTCCTCCAAGCGAAGCCATGTTTCTAATTTGTTCTGAAGAGACTAACTTTAAGTGTTTTTTTAAGTTTGGTAAAATACTATTTAACTCCGTATGATTCCATAAATCTGAAACCGTTGCGTTGGTTCCGATCGTGCAAATACCATTTTTAATGTTAATGCCTTTTAAATACTCCTTTTCGGCTATTAGATGTACAGCGTTATCTGCTAAATGATCCGCTTGTTGGACATATAAATCCGTACCTCCAGAAACATATTTCCCTTTGGGTTGGTTTAAATCTTTAGCTTCAATGTCTTTTAAGCGTTGTGGAATGGTTTTAAAATATTCAGGAATAAATTGATTTTTAATTAACCAATCAAATGTGGTGTTTTTGTTGCTGTCTAGCTTTTTTACAACTTGATGCGCTGCTTTTTCAATTGCTTTGTATCCTGTACATCTGCAAATATTTCCGCTTATAGCGTCAATTGCATTAGTATAATTTTTATCTGAATTTGATAATGCAAATCCTGTTAAGGCAACTACAAAACCAGGTGTGCAAAATCCGCATTGCGTGGCGTAATTTGCTTTCATAGCTTCTTGAGCTGTGGTTAATTTGTCTTTAAGATTTGTGCCTTCAACTGTAACAATGTGTTTACCATGCGCATTTCCTAGTGGCGAAATACATGAGGTAATACTTTGGTATTCTATAGTGTCACCATGACGTGTTCCTACTAAAAGGGTACACGCGCCACAGTCACCTTCACGACAACCAATCTTTGTTCCTGTTAAGCGTTGTTGATAACGCACAAAATCCAATAAAGTGGTTCCGGAATGTTCCGAGGTTTTTATGGTTTTGTTATTTAGGATGAAGGTTATCATGAGGATTGTTTTAATTGATTTTTATTATAAATGAATTAAAAATGTAATGAGGTCGTCACTTCGAGTGAAATTCCCTTTTTGGAATTTTGTATCGAGAAGCCCTTTTTTGAAAATATTCTCGATACATTTCGACAAAAGTCGAAACACTCGAACTGACGTCATTGTTTATTTAGTATTCAGTTTTATCAATTTTTTTAGTCCATTCTTGAAAAGGCTCTAATGCTATTTCGCGTGCTAATTGCTCAAACGGGATGCTTCTTTCTGCATAAGGTAAAGGGATTTCTTTGTAGATAAATTCGTCATCAAAACCAATATTGGCAGCATCTACTTGATTACTTCCGTAATATACTTTGTCTGGTCTAGCCCAGTAAATAGCACCTAAGCACATTGGACAAGGTTCGCAAGAGGTGTATATTTCGCAACCATCTAATTGAAACGAGTCTAAATTTTTACAAGCATCTCTAATAGCAGTTACTTCTGCATGTGCAGTTGGATCGTTAGTAGAGGTTACTTTATTGTTTCCGCGTCCTACAATTTTTCCATCTTTAACAATGACACAGCCAAATGGTCCGCCTTCATTGTTGTTCATTCCTTTTAAAGCTGCGTTTACAGCTTCTTGCATAAATTGATCTTTAGTACTCATACTATAATTTAAATTTTAAGTTGAAAAATGTAGTATTAGCTAATATACTACTTTTTTATAGTGAATTATTAATCTTTGGTTAGTTCTTAAAACCAAAAAACCCGATTCATTTGAATCGGGTTTTTAGTGGTGGTGCCTCCAGGAATCGAACCAGGGACACAAGGATTTTCAGTCCTTTGCTCTACCAACTGAGCTAAGGCACCAGTAGCAATAAATTGCGAGTGCAAATATAGTTTCAATTTTAGAACTACCAAACAAAAAATCAAAAAAATTACAATGTTTTTTTACTTTTGTGTTTTAAGGAGACTTATTTGTCTCAATTTCAATATTATAATATTATTAATACTTTTTAATCTAATGGTTTTGTAGATTTACCACTTTTAAATGTAGAATGAATTTAGTAATAGATGTAGGAAATACCAGAACTAAGTTAGCTGTTTTTGACAAAAACAACATTATAACTGTTGTTGTAGTATCACAATCTGAAGTTTTGGATGGCATTAAAGAATTAAGGAAATCTTATAGTCAGTTGCATTTAGCAATTGTATCATCGGTTGGTGTTTTAGATCAAGCAGTTGTTAATTATTTGAACATTCATTTTAATTTATTGGTATTAAGTCATGAAACACCTTTACCATTTAATAATTTGTATGCGACTCCAAAAACATTAGGCATTGATAGAATAGCATTAGTTTGTGCTTCTGTACAACAATTTTCTAATAAAAATGTTTTAATAATTGATGCAGGAACTTGTATTACGTATGATTTTATAACTAATACAAACGATTATTTAGGAGGTTCAATTTCTCCTGGGATAAGAATGCGTTATCACGCACTACACAATCAAACCGCTAAATTACCATTATTAGAAACTCAGTTTCCGAAACATTTTATAGGAAATTCCACAATAAACGCAATAAATAGCGGAATTGTTTATGGTGTTTTAAGTGAAATAGATGGAATAATTGAACGTTATAGTGCTGATTATTCAGATTTAACAATAATTTTAACAGGTGGAGATACTAATTTTTTGTCTAAACAATTAAAAAGTAGCATATTTGCCAACTCAAATTTTCTTTTAGAAGGTTTGAATTTCATATTACAACACAACACAAACGGATGATAAAAAAACTTGTATTAGTTTTTATTGCAGTTTTTGCAATTCAAAGTTACGGACAGGAGGGAACAGCTTCACCATATTCTTTTTATGGTATAGGAAGCTTAAAATTTAAAGGATCGGTTGAAAATCGTAGCATGGGAGGATTAGGTGTTTACAAAGATAGTATTCATATTAATTTTTCAAATCCAGCAACTTATGGTGGTAACAATCTAGCAACTTTTAATAACGAAACTAGACCAGTAAAATTTACTGTTGGAGGAAGCCATACAACCACTGATCTAAAATCTGATAACGGAAGTGATAGTGCTACAAGTACTACTTTTGATTATTTAGCTCTAGCTTTTCCAGTAGGGAAATTTGGTTTTGGTTTTGGACTACTACCTTACTCTTCTGTAGGTTATGAGTTAGAAACTCGTAATGCTAATGATATGGTTGACTACAGATATGCAGGAGAAGGAGGATTAAATAAAGCTTTTTTAGCTTTAGGATATCAAGTTAATAAAAGTCTTAGTGTAGGTGTACAAATGGACTATGATTTTGGAAACATCCAGAATAATACAATTAATGTTTTGTATAACGATGCTGATGAGCCATTACAATATTACTCGGAAGAGAGTAATAGATCTGACTTGAGTGGATTAAATTTTAATTTAGGAATACATTATCAAAAAATGATATCTCCTAAACTAGAATATCAAGGATCTGTAACTTATACACCAGAGATTAATTTGACCTCTCAAAACCAACGATCAATATCTACAATTGATGTGTCTTCTGGTTTAACAAATCAAATTGAGGTAGACTTATCTGCAAATAACTTAAAAGAAACAAAACTAACCTTACCATCAAAATTCTCAGTAGGTTCTGGTATAGGTCAGCCTAGAAAGTGGTTTGCTGGTCTAGAATATACCACACAAAACACAAGCGAATTTTTTAATCCCTTATATGAAAACGTAGGTGCAACCTTTGAAGATGCTTCAAAATTTTCATTAGGTGGATTTTTTATTCCAGAATATAATTCTTTTTCAAGCGGTTGGAAAAGAGCGACTTATAGAGCGGGAATGCGTTTTGAAAAGACTGGTTTAATTATAAATAACGAATCAATACAAGAGTTTGGCATGTCTTTTGGAGTAGGGATACCAGTTGGAGTTTGGTTTTCTAATGCTAATTTAGGAGTAGAGATTGGACAAAGAGGTACAACAAATGCAAATTTAGTAAAAGAAAACTTTGTTAACTTCCAATTAAGTTTATCATTAAATGATAGATGGTTTAATAAAAAGAAATATAACTAACAGCGTAAAATTGAAGATTATGAAAACTAAAATCACTTTATTAATAGCCCTGTTTTTGGGTCTGTCAGTAGGATTTGCTCAAAATGAGCAAGAATGTATGACTAAATTGTCGTTAATGACTGAGGCTTCAAAAGCTAAAAATTATGAAGCAGCTTACCCATATTTTATGGAGTTAAGAAAAGACTGTCCAAAATATAACAAAGCGATTTACGTATATGGAGAAAAAATACTAAATCATTACATAAAAAAATCTACTGGAGCAGAAAAATTAGGTTATGTAAATGATTTAATTTTAATGTTTGATGAAAGAATGGCAAACTTTGCAAGTATTTCTCCTGTTGGAGAGTACCAATCAGAGCAATGTCAACTTAAGTATGATAACAAAGAAGCTTTAGGTTTAACAGATCAAGATGTTTTTGATTGTTTTGATGCTGCTTATAAAGCAGATAAGGATAGCTTTAAAAGTGCAAAGAGTTTATATGTTTACTTTAAGTTAATGGTTAGCTTATATGATTCTGGAAACAAAACTGCACAAGACTTATTTGATAAGTATGATGATGTTGCCGAAAAAATTGAAGAAGAAACTGCATTTAACGCAAAAAAACTTAATGAGTTAATCAATAAGGAAGACTCTGGTGTGGCTTTAACTAAAAAGGATGGTCAATGGAAAACATATTATGGTGCTATGGTAGATGCTTTTGATAATGTTCAACTTGGTGTTGATAAAGAATTAGGAGATAGAGCTAACTGTGAAAACTTAATTCCATTATACCAAAAAAATTACGAAGCAAACAAAACTAATGCAGTTTGGTTACAACGTGCAATGAACAAGTTATATGAAAAAGGATGTAAAGAAGATCCAATGTTTGTTACCATTGTAAAGCAAAAAAATACAATACAACCAGATGCTAGTACTTCTTATTACTTATATGTTATTACAGGAGAGCAAAAGTATTTAGACCAAACTATGGACTTAGAAACAGATCCATTTAAAAAGGCTAAATTATATTACAAAGCTGCTTCTGACTTTAAAAAGAGTGGTAGTTATGGTAAGGCAAGACAATATTACCAAGAGTCTTTAAACCTTAACCCATCTAACAAAAACCCTCACTTACAGATAGCATCAATGTATGCAAGTAGTGCAAACAGTTGTGGTGATACAAACTTTAACAAAAGAGCTGTGTTCTGGTTAGCTGCTAACGAAGCTGCTAAAGCTGGAGGAGCAGGATCTAAATATGTAGAAAGCTATAACGCTAAAGCGCCTACCAAATCAGAAATATTTGCTGAAGGTAATGCAGGTCAAAGTATTAAAATTGGATGTTGGATAGGTAGAAGTGTAACAGTACCAAACCTATAATGCAAAACATTAAATTACATATATTAAAAAACTCAGTCATAGCATTAGCTATGACTTTGTTTTTTGCATGTAAAAACAATTTAGACGATGTAAAAAAAATGGGTATGTCTGCTAATGATCCAGTAGGTGTATCAGACAGTATTAATGTTAAATATACAGACTCAGGTCGTCTAGCAGCAAATTTGATTAGTCCTAAAATGTTTGATTTTAGTAATAGGGCTTTTGCTTACTCTGAGTTTCCGGAAGGTGTTATTTTGCATTTGTATGATAAAAACAGAGCTAAAACTACTATTATATCAGACTACGCTATACTTTACGATAATACCAATCTTATTGATTTAAGAGGTCATGTTATTGCAGCGACATCAACAAATGACACCTTGTTTGCAGAGCAATTATACTACGATCAAAGTAAGCAATGGTTATTTACTAATCTGCCAGCAACATACAGGGCTAAAGGATATGTAACTAGCGGAATGGGTTTTGATTCGGACAGAGACTTTAAAAAAGCTGAAGTTTTGGGTGTTACAGGTCAATTTGCTGTTCAAGAATAATATTTCCTTTCTAATTAAAAGAATACTTTTTTAGTATCTTTACTTATCAATTTATATTTAAATGAAAACTTTTAAATTTTTTCAATACGCCTATTTAGTATTTGCAGTACTGTTTCTTTATGATGCAATTGCAAGTTGGGGAGAAACTAGAGCATATATGTCTCTTCTATTAGGTGTAACAGCTGTATTTATGTTCTTTTTCAAAAAAAGATTTAATAAAAAGTTCGAAAACCAAGATCGTAAGTAGATGCTTAGCTCAATACTTATTATTGTTTGTTGCTTATTATTATCAGCTTTTTTTTCAGGGATGGAGATTGCATACGTATCATCCAACAAGATTCATATTGAGATAGAAAAAAAGCAAGATGGCTTTCTAGCTAAAATCCTATCAAAAATCACAGCAAAACCATCAAAGTTTATTGCTACTATGCTTATTGGTAACAATATTGCATTGGTTATTTATGGTTTTTTTATGGGAGATTTACTTATGGGTTGGTTTCAGAGCATGTTACCAACAGATAATGCTTTTGCTTCCTATATGTTAGTAGATTTAAGTTTATTGTCTCAAACCATATTATCTACTTTATTAATTTTATTTACTGCCGAGTTTTTACCTAAAGTATTCTTTCAGATATATTCTAATACCTTGTTAAAAGTATTAGCTTTTCCTGCCTACCTTTTTTATGTGTTGTTTAGTTGGGTGTCAGATTTTGTTATTTGGATAAGTGATGTAGTTTTAAAAAAATTCTTTAAAACAGAAGGCGATCAAGTACAACTAGCCTTTACAAAAGTAGAATTAGGTCACTACATTAGTGAGCAAATGGAAAGTATTGAAGAGCATGAGGATATAGATACCGAAATTCAAATTTTTCAAAATGCTTTGGAGTTTTCCGAAGTAAAAGCAAGAGAGGTTATGGTACCTCGTACAGAGATTATAGCTTTAGAGCTTCAAGATTCAATTCAAGACTTAAGCGCTTTGTTTACAGAAACTGGTTGTTCTAAAATACTAATATATAAAGAAACCATAGACGATGTTTTAGGATATGTCCACTCTTTTGATTTATTTAAAAAACCCAAAAATATTGGCTCTATGATTATGCCAATAGAGTTGGTTCCAGAAACCATGTTAGTCAAAGATATTCTTAATGTTTTAATCAAAAAGCGTAAAAGTATTGCTGTAGTTGTGGATGAGTATGGTGGAACTTCTGGTATTATGACAGTTGAAGATATTGTAGAAGAGTTGTTTGGAGAAATCGAAGACGAACATGATACAATCGATTTAATTGAAGAACAAAAAGATGCTACAACCTATGTGTTTTCAGCAAGAGCAGAAGTAGACTATCTAAACGAAACGTACAAGCTTAATCTTCCAGTCGGAGAAAACTACGAAACCTTAGGAGGTCTAATTGTAGATCACACAGAGGAGATTCCGCAACAAAACGAAATTGTTTCTACAGAAAAATTCAACTTTAAAATCTTAGAAGTTTCCAATACCAAAATAGACTTGGTAGAGCTTCAAATTAAAGAAGAAGACTAATATTTTAAGATAAATACTAACTATTTTACTAACAGTATTTTTAATTAATATATTTATTATAATAAAGTACTTTTATTATTGAATAGAAAATGGTATTTTCGCCCACTATATTTCACAAAATTTATCACAAAAAATGGCAATTTTAAATAAAATTAGACAAAAAACGGTTGTATTAATCTTAGTTATTGCATTAGCGTTATTCGCTTTTATTTTATCAAGTTTATTTGATAATAAAGATGCATTATTTTCTAAATCTCCAGATGTTGTAGCAACAATCAATGGACAAGACATTTCAAGAGAAGAGTTTTCTAACCTTGTAGAGTTTCAGCAAAGACAAATGGGACCAAATGCAACAACTAGTCAAGTCATGAATAGTGTGTTTGAGACTAAAGTGAGAGAAGCTGTAATGAACGGTCAAATTGAAAAATTAGGAATGACTGTTGAGTCTGAGCAAATGCGTGACTTAATCAAAACGTCTTACGGAACTGACCCTACATTTTTAAATGAAGATGGTGTTTTTGATGAGGCTAAATTAAAATTATTCATAGATAATTTAAAAAGCTCTTCAGCTGAAGCTTACCAAAATTGGATTTCTACAGAGCAGTCTTTAGCTAGCAATGCCTTACAATCTAACTACTTTAACATGGTTAAAGCTGGTACTACTGCAACTTTAGCAGAAGGACAGTTAGAACATAAATTAGAAGGAGAAAAAGTTGACATCAATTATGTGCAAGTCCCTTACACAGCTATTCCAGATGCAGAGGTTAACGTATCTCAGTCAGATATTAAAAACTACATAAACAAAAATCAAAAAGCATATCAAACAGAAGCTAACAGAAACTTTCAATATGTATTTTTTAAAGAAGTTGCCTCTTTAGAAGATGAAAATGAAATCCAAAATGAGCTTAAAGCATTGCTTAAAGATAAAGAAGTTTATAACGAAGTTACTAAAGCAACAGACAACAAACTAGGTTTTGCAAATACTAAAGATACAGAAGGGTTTGTAAACAGTAACTCTGATGATTTTAAATTTGTAGATAAATACCAATACAAGTCTAGCTTACCTGCAACAATTGCAGATACAATCTTTAATTTAGAAGCTGGAAAAACTTACGGTCCATACAAAGACGGTAACTATTATAAAGTAACTAAAGTTTTAGATTACAAAAAATTAGCAGATTCAATCGAGTCTAGCCATATTGTAATTCCTTTTGTAGGAACAACAAGAGCAGGAGCAGATGTTACTAGAACTAAAGAAGAAGCTAAAGCAATGATTGATAGCATCTTTCCTTTAGTGAAAAATGATAAAACTAAATTTGCAGAAGTAGCAAATGAAATAAACTCTGACGGAACTAAAGGTAAAGACGGAAGCATTGGATGGACAAGATTAACAACTTACAATCCTGCAAGTTTTGATCCTGACTTTGCTAACTTTTTGTTTTTTAATGAAAAAGGAAGCATTGACGTTGTATTAACTAAATTTGGTTACCACATTATTAGAGTTGACGATAAGAAAAATGTTGAAACAGCTGCAAAATTAGCTACAATTGCTAGAAAAATTGAGCCTTCATCTAAAACTGAAGATAAGATTTTTGCTGATGCTTCTAACTTTGAATTAGCTATCGCTAACGGTAACTTTGCAGAAGTAGCTAAAAATGCAAACTATGAAGTACGTCCAATGACAGCTAATGAATTAGACGAAAGTATTCCTGGATTAGGAAATCAACGTCAAATTGTACGTTGGGCTTTTGAAGATGCTACAGAAGTAGGAGATTATAAGCGTTTTGATAACGTACCAGGAGGAATTGTAATCGCACAATTAACTGGTAAGCAAGAGAAAGGATTAATGAGTGTTGAAGATGCTTCAGTTACTGCATTACCAGCAATTAGAAAAGAGAAAAAAGCTAAAATGATAATGGACAGAGTTAACGCTTCAACATTAGCAGATTTTGCTGCAGCAGAAAACCAAACGGTTAAATCATCTTCAGCAATAAACATGAAAAATCCAACAATTGCAGGAGCTGGAAAAGAGCCAATGGTTGTAGGAACAGCTTTTGGATTAAAAGAAGGTGTAGCTTCTAAATTAATAAAAGGAAACACAGGTGTATTTATGGTACAGGTTACTAAAAAGACGCCTGCTGTAGAATTAGAAAACTATTTACCATTTGCTAATCAAGTAAGTGCACAAAAATTAAGTGCAGTACAAACTAGATTATACAGTGCTTTAAAAGAATCTGCAGAGATTGAAGATTTTAGAGCTAAAACAGTACAATAAGCTACTATAGTTTAAATATAAAAAAAGCCTCTTAACAATTTAAGAGGCTTTTTTTATGTATTAATTTTATAAGACCATGTCTTTATATTTTAATATGGTATTAAATCCTTTAGCCTTAAAGTAAGCAGTAGGATTGGTCTTGCTTGCAACTAAAATAAAATCGCCTCCCCAAGCACCCAAACTTTTAATACTGCCATCAAAATCGCTAAAAAGATTATCCTTGACTTTGGTTTGATTTGTTATGGTGCTTATAATCGTTTCATGATGGTCTATTAACTCTTTTAAGTCTTCAATTGTTTCAATTTTAATAAACTTACTTGTTATTGTATTAATAGCTTCTATTGAGTTTTCTAAATCGTGTCTGTTAGCTTTATAATGTGCAATACCATCACGACTATTTTGTTTTTTATTTAAATGAATAAAATAAAGGTTTTCAAAAAAAACAGGTTTAAAAACTAAGCTATTTATAGTAGGTAGATTGTTTTCTAATTGATAAATTAAAGCATTACTATTTTGTGCACAAGCAATATCATAACCACTACCTCCAAAGGTTAATTTTAGTAATTGGTATGGGTCTACGTTAGCCCATTGCGCCAGATTATTGATTAAAGTAGACGATGTACCTAAACCCCAATTTTTAGGAAACTCAAGTATTGTGGTTATTTTAAAACCCGTATTTGATATTAAAAATTCAGGGTTTAACTGCTTTACAGCTTTAAGAATTTGGATTAGCCTATCTGAGATAGGATTACGAGATAAGTATCCATTGTTAATTTCATTTAAACTAAATAGATCCTCAAACCATATAGCGTTGTTATGGTCTAAGCTGGTCCATATAATTTGAGGTTTGCTTATTGGCTCTACTGTTAATTGCTGTCCAAATTTAGTAGGTACTGCTAACGCTTTAGCTCCATCAAGTACAACATACTCTGCAGTAAGTAATAATTTTCCGTGACTATAAAAGGTTTGCATTATTGTCTAAGTTTTTCAATAGCTTCTACAACAGCACTATGTGTAACTACGTTAGTTTTAAAGTGATTTACAACCTGTTCTTTCTCAGAAGGTGTTGCTTCAAATTGATTTAATATATTCATTAAATGCATCTTCATGTGTCCTTCTTGTATACCAGTTGTGGTTAAACTTCTTAAAGCAGCAAAATTTTGTGCTAATCCAGCAACAGCCACAATTTGCATTAATTGCTTTGCATTAGGTTGGTCTAAAATTTGTAATGCCAATTTTACTAAAGGATGTAAGCTTGTTAAGCCACCAACAGTACCTAAAGCTAAAGGTATTTCCATCCAAAAAGTAAAGATGCCATCTTCAATTTTAGCATGCGTTAAGCTACTGTATTTCCCATCTTTTGCAGCATAAGCATGGACACCAGCTTCCACAGCTCTAAAATCATTTCCTGTAGCTAACACCACAGCGTCAACCCCATTCATGATACCTTTATTGTGTGTGACAGCTCTGTAAGGTTCAATTTCAGCTATGTTTACAGCTTGAACAAATTTTTCAGCAAATGTATGTGGATTAATATCTTTTTCGGCTAAATCTTCAACTTTACAGCTTACTTCAGCTCTAACTAAGCACTCAGGTACGTAATTAGATAAAATACTCATAACAATGTTTATTGGTAATTGTAAGTATTGTTCAGCTTCTGTTTTAAATGTTTTAGCAAATTGTTCTAAACACGAGTTTATAAAATTTGCTCCCATTGCATCTAAGGTTTCAAAAGTGGCATGCAATTGGTAATAATTTTCTAAATCATTGGTTTTATCTCTTAACTCAATATCTAAAATACCACCACCACGTTTTTCCATGTTTTTAGTGATGGATTTTGTGTCCTCTAAAAGTTGTTGTTTTATGGTATTAAAATAGTTTTTTAAATCGTTATAACTTCCAGAATATGTAAAGTGGACTTGTCCAATTTTAGTAGTAGATATTACGGTTGCTTTAAATCCACCTCTAGTTTGCCAAAATTTTGCTGATTTGCTAGCAGCAGCAACTACAGAGCTTTCTTCTATAGTCATTGGTATGGTGTAAATCTTGTCATTAATAACAAAATTTGGTGCAATCCCTAAGGGTAAAAAGTAGTTAGTAATGGTGTTTTCTATAAATTCGTCATGCAACTGTTGTAGCTTTTGATCGCTATTCCAATATTGCTTAAGGATGGTTTTAGCATCTTTATAGCTGGACAAGTGATTTGTGATTAGCCAATTAATCTTTTCAGCTTTTGATAATTTAGAAAATCCAGAAACTAGTGTACTCATGTTATTAATTTTGAAATGCAAAGATACTATATAGACTTTCAATTTACAGTAGTCCGTGTAATATTGCTGATTTATCTGTTAATATTGGAGGTTTTTTGGGTAATTTTTAGTAAACTTGACATCCTATTATTAAATAATTAATATTAAATGAAGATTTTAAGAATCCTTTCTCTATTCTGCTTTTTAGCAACTACTTTTTTAACTGCTCAAAATAAGGAATTTACACTTGATGAAATATGGAGTGGTACCTTTAGAACTGAAGGTTTGGAAGCCTTACACTCCATGAATAATGGACAACAATATTCGGTTTTAAACTTTGATCGCGCAAGTGGAGCAACGACAATTGATATCTACGATTACAAGACGCTAGAAAAGGTTAAGACCTTAGTTAGCTCTAAGGATTTAGATTTAAAATATTTTTCTGATTATACATTTAGCAAAGATGAAAACAAAATACTTTTAGCTTTTGAAGAAGAATCTATTTTCAGACGTTCTTCATTAGGTAAATACGTGGTGTATGATGTGTCAGACAAGTCAGTACATAGCGTTGCTAATTATAAAATACAAGAACCAACTTTTTCTCCAGACGGTAAAAAAGTAGCTTATGGTTATCAAAACAATCTATACGTTAAAAATTTAGAAAGTAACGACGTTACACAATTGACTTTTGATGGCGAAAAAAACAAAGTAATTAATGGTATTACGGATTGGGTTTATGAGGAAGAATTTGGTTTTGTTAGAGCTTTTGACTGGAATGCAGATAGTAACAAAATAGCATTTATTAGATTTGACGAAAGTGATGTTCCTGAGTTTTCTATGGACGTTTATGGTAAAGATTTATATCAAACACAAACCGTTTTTAAATATCCAAAAGCAGGCGAGCGTAATGCAGTAGTATCCTTACATCTTTTTTATTTAGATAAAAATAAATTAGAAGAAGTAGAAGTGAATAAAACTTACAACGACTTTTATATACCTAGAATTAAATGGTCTCATGACGCTAATATGTTAAGTGCTATTTATATGAATCGTCATCAAAACCAATTAGATTTATGGATGATAGATGCTAGCCAAAACGAAGCGTATTTAGTTATTGAAGAAAAGGATAAAGCTTACATAGATATTACAGACAATCTAACGTTTTTAAAGGACAAAACCTTTATTTGGACTAGCGAAAAAGATGGTTACAATCATGTGTATCATTATAGCAAAAAAGGAAAGTTAATTAACCAAATTACTAAAGGTAATTGGGAAGTGACAGAGTATTATGGTTATGATAGTACTTCAGATCGTATTTTTTATCAGTCAGTAGAAAACGGTAGTATTAACAGAGACGTTTATTCTATTAAATTAAACGGAACTCAAAAAAGAAGATTAACACAAAACGAAGGAACAAACAATGCAGACTTTAGTGCTAACTTCACTTACTTTATCAATACTTTTTCAAGTGCGACAACGCCATATTTATATACTTTAAATGATGCTAGTACAGGAAAAGTTTTAAAAACCATAAAAGATAATAAAGATTTAAAGGAAACTTTAAAGGCTTATACAATATCTAATAAAGAGTTTTCTACTATTTCTGTAAACGGAAACGACTTAAATATGTGGATGATTAAGCCAGCCAATTTTGATGCTAGCAAACAATATCCATTATTTATGTTTCAATATTCAGGTCCAGGATCTCAACAAGTGGCTAATAAATGGCATAGTGCAAATGACTATTGGTATCAAATGTTGGCGCAACAAGGTTATATTATTGCTTGTGTTGATGGAAGAGGAACAGGTTTAAAAGGTGCAGATTTTAAAAAAGTAACTCAAAATGAATTAGGTAAATTTGAAGTTGAAGACCAAATTGAAGCTGCAAAATTATTAGGAGCACGACCATACATTGATTCTAGCAGAATGGGAATTTGGGGATGGTCCTATGGTGGATTTATGTCAAGTAATGCGTTATTTAAAGGAAACGATGTGTTTAAAATGGCAATAGCAGTTGCACCTGTAACAAGTTGGAGATTTTACGACTCTATTTATACAGAGCGTTACATGACAACACCACAAGAAAACGCAAGCGGTTACGATAATAACTCACCAATAAATCATGTAGATAAATTAAAAGGAGACTTTTTATTAATACATGGTACAGGAGACGATAACGTACACGTACAAAATACAATGCGTATGGTTGAAGCTTTAGTACAAGCTAACAAGCAATTTGAATGGATGATATATCCAGACAAAAACCATGGTATTTATGGAGGTAATACAAGATTGCATTTATATACAAAAATGACAAACTTTATCAATCGCACTTTAGGCGATAAACTTTAATTAAACTAACTAATATTATAACTTATGGAATTTAAATTTGGAGGTTCAGAAACCAATCAAAAAACCGTATTAGGTCATCCGTCTGGATTATTTGTACTCTTTTTTACAGAAATGTGGGAACGATTTTCCTATTATGGGATGCGTGCGTTATTAGTACTATTCTTAGTGTCCACACTTCTAGATGGTGGTTGGGCTTGGGAACGTTCTGAAGCTTTACAGTTATATGGACTGTATACAGGATTAGTCTATATAACACCGATTTTTGGAGGTTTAATAGCCGACAAACTATTAGGGTATAGAAATGCAATAGTTGTTGGAGCCTTACTAATGACTTTAGGTCACGCAAGTATGGCATTAGAAGGAATAACTTCTATATTCTTTTATCTAGGATTATTTTTATTAATCATTGGAAACGGTTTATTTAAGCCAAATATTTCTTCAATGGTTGGACAATTATATAAAAACCAAGGAAAAGAAAAAGATGCTGGTTATACCATTTTTTATATGGGAATTAATGCTGGTGCATTTTTAGGAATTTTACTTTGTGGTTATATAGGTGAAAAAGTAGGATGGCATTATGGATTTGGTTTAGCAGGAATCTTTATGTTTTTTGGAATGTTACAATTTTATTATGCACAAAAAATATTTGCACGAATTGGATTATCTCCTAAAGGAACTGTAGATTTTGACGATGCTATTGAAGACTCTATTGAAGAGATAAATGATGATTTAGAAGAAGTTGTTGATGAAGCTAAAAAATCTAAAGTAACTAGAGATAGATTAATTGTTATTGGTGTGCTTGCATTTTTTACAATTTTCTTCTGGTGGGCTTTTGAGCAAGCAGGTGGGTCAATGACAATTTTTGCAAATGATTATACTGATAGAGTATTAACTGGAGCTGGAGCAAATACATTTAAAATAGTAAATACCATTTTAACAATTGTGCCAATGCTTATAATAACGTGGGTGTTAACAATGTTGTTTAGACAAACGTTTTCTAAATTTGCACTGTCAAATATTTTATTAGGTACTAGTTTTGTTATCATTTGGATTATAGTTATTTGGATGTTAGTAAGAGAGTTTCAATCAGATCAAACAGATGTGCCAGCGTCATGGTTTGGTATATTAAATTCATTTTTTATTATTGCTTTTGCACCATTGTTTTCAAAAATATGGCAGAGTAAGTACAATCCAACTGGACCAATAAAATTTGCAATAGGTCTAATTTTACTAGGATTAGGTTTTGGAATATTAGCTTATGGATCAATGAATATTCCTTTAGGAGCTAAAACAGCTTCTGTAAGTATGATTTTCTTAATCTTAGCATATTTATTTCACACACTTGGAGAGTTATGTGTATCTCCTGTAGGATTATCTTATGTAAGTAAGTTGGCTCCTGTTAAACTTGTAGGAATGATGTTTGGTGTTTGGTTTGTAGCTAATTTTATTGCTAATTGGACAGCAGGTATTACAGGTAGTTATATTGATCCAATTGTAGAGGAATATGGAATGACAACTTTCTTTTTAATTTTTACATTGGTACCAATTGGAGCAGGAATAATAATGATTATTTTAAATAAGACATTATTAAAAATGATGCATGGTATACGTTAATCAAAGAGTATAATTTATTATAAAACGCCTCAAATTTGAGGCGTTTTATTTTTTTGTAAATTTGGAACACTATTTGCGACTATAAAAGATATAATATAGATATAATATAGATATAATGAAAAACATATTTTTAGCCTTAACACTGTTGTTTACAGTTAGCAGTTTTGCACAAGACAAAATTAATTGGGTAACACTTGAAGAAGCTGTCAAAGGAACCTAGAAAAATAATGATGGATGCTTACACAGCTTGGTGTGGACCATGTAAACTTTTGGATGCTAGAACTTTTACAAATAAAGACTTAATTGCTTATGTAAATAAGCATTACTATGCAGTGAAGTTTAACGCAGAAGGTAATGAAGAGATTACTTTTAAAGGAAAAACGTATAAAAACCCGAGTTACAATCCAGCTAAAGCTAAAACTAGAAATTCTAGTCACGAGCTTTCTCGTGGTTTAGGAATTAGAGCTTATCCAACATTGCTGTTTTTTGATGAAGATGCACAGTTAATATCTCCTATTACAGGATATCAAACACCTCAAGCTTTAGAGTTGTATTTAAAAATGTTTCAGTCTAATAAACATAAAGACATGAAAACTCAAGCAGATTTTGATGCCTATTACAAAGCCTTTAAAGCGACTTTTAAAGACAATTAAACCGTTTTTAATAGTTTATTATATAAGCTCCTGTTTTACCTGTATGGTAAAACGGGAGTTTTTGTTTTAAGCAAGTGGCTTCCCACCGATTAACATACGATCTATAATTATTTCCATCTGCTATTATAACCTTTGGTTTTAAGCTGTCAATTAAACGTGTTAAGTTTAACTTTGGAGATTGTGTTAATACTACATAATCTACTGTAATTCCTTTTAAATTAAAAACAGCTAAACTATCAACAACTAATAGATGTTTGTTGTTCAATTTATATAAGTTTATAATGGGTTTAGAAGGCATAGTTTGTAATGCGTTTTTAACTGCAAAGCTTCTAATTATAGCATTTGTTTCTGCTTTTTGTAAAGTAGAGTAGGTTGCTAATTTATTATTATGCTTTTTGCCTAATAACGACTGTCTACTTTTATGAAATACAATAAATTGATTGCCTTTAGTATCAAATTGAATAATAGTATACGTTATTTGCAATGCTAAAACTGAAATTAAAGTGACTTGTAACCATCTATAACTCTTGTGGTGATATAATACATATAGACATAATATGAAGATGTAGGATACAATGACTTGAGCAATGGTAAACGGAATATCAATTATTAAAAAATCTTCCTGACTAGAAATCCATCCAAAAAAGGAATTCATCCAATTGATAACCATTCCAAAAGCATCTGACAACAAAGTTTTAGGTAAACCAAATAGTGCTAATGTTATTACTAGTAAACCAAGACCTAAAATGATACTTAAAAACGGAATTACAATTAGATTGGATAGCCAAAATAAACTAGGGAATTGATGAAAATAATATAAACTTATAGGAATAATTCCAAATTGAGCAGAAACCGTTACTGTTAGTGTTTGCCATAACAGGGTAACTATTTTGTATTTAGGTGTCCAAAGTTTTTCTATTATAGGCTGAAAACTAACGATTGCTATTACTGCAGCATAACTTAACTGAAAACCAACATCAAATAAAAAATTAGGTTTAATTAATAGTAAAATAAAAACAGAAACAGCTAAGGTGTTATAGATGTTTGTAGGACGTTTTAAGTTAATACCTATTGCAACAATACTAAACATGGTTGTTGCTCTTATAATAGATGCAGAGCCACCTGCAATTAAAGCATAGGTCCATAATAAGATGACAAGTATTAGGGTTTTATAAAACTTCCCGTTTTTTAAACGTTCTATAGGCTTGAATACTAAATTTAGTATTAACAATATTATACCAACATGTAACCCAGAAACTGCTAATATGTGTATTGCTCCTGCATTGGTATAATTGTCATAAACTTCTTTTGTTATATTTTGTCTTTGCCCTAATATTAAGGCGTTAATAATGGATAGTTGGTCATTTGTATATTGGTACGGATTTAATTTGCTATTTATGTGACTTCTTAACTTAGCAGCATATCCAAATAATGTATGAGTTTTATTTTGAAGCTGTAGTAAATTGGTATGATCTGCATATAATTGGTAGTGGACTTGCTGTTTTTCTAAATAATCTTTATAACTAAACTGATCCGGATTTAAAGGCTTTTTTACGTCTACTAATGGTAAGGCTGTCGTGTAAATAGCATCTATTGGTAATTGGGATTGTAAACTGTCCTTTTTAACGTTTAGTAATGCTTTACCAATAACTGTGTTATTGTTTAGTTTTAGTATATCAACATAATAGCGTTTACTAAAAGCGTTAGGTTTTAGTAATTCTCTAACCCTAAAAGTTATAGTTGTAGATGCAGTATCACGACTTGTATAATTACTAAAATGATTGGTTTTATTTAAATCTTCATTACTATTAGATATAAAAAGACCAAACGCAATAAAGGTCAGGTAGCAAGTTATTCCAAAAATATATAGGTAATTATTTTTCTTTTTAAAGATGAAATATAAAAAAACCGTAAGTGCTGTAAAACATACAGTTATAAGAAAGCTGTAAAACACCGAAATACTTAGTGTTTTAGAAAGTATAATACCAATTATTAGGCAAATGGTAAATTTTATAATTGAAAAATGAAGCAATTTCATATCTCAATATAAGCAATTTCTTACAATATACGACGCGCTTGGACAAAAGCAAAGTACCAATAGCGTTCAGATAGCAATGAAGTCATAACACCTTTACTTGTACTGGCATGTATAAATTCTACGCGTCCTAATCTAGAAGATGTTACTAATCCTACATGATTTATGGTTCTGCTATTTCGTTTTGTAGCAAAAAATAATAAGTCACCTTCTTTAACTTCTTTTACATCTATCCAGTCTCCATGTGTTGCCATAGCGCTTGAAGATCTTGGCAAGCTTATATCTTCAGATTGAAATGCTGTAAATATTAAACCAGAGCAATCCATTCCTTTTTTTGTAGTGCCACCATATTTATATCTGACACCTTCATAGCTTTTAGCAGTGTTAATAATATTGGCTATTAAGGGACTTCTAATAGGAATTACTTCTATGTTTTGATTGTCTTCTGTATTGTGTCCGGTTTCTGTATTTCTAGAAGTTGTGGTTGTTGTTTTTCTTGCAGGTCCACGTCTAGCAGGCTTGTTAGTTGTTAGGCTAATGACTTCAGATTCAGATTTGGTAGTTACAACACGTTTGCTTTTACTGCTTCCGCAGGACATTAATGTTGCTAATATTAAAAGTAGGACAATTTTATTCATTTAATAATTAATCGTGTATGTAATTGTAAATCAATTTAGCTGTGTTTTCACTAGCACCTTTTCCGCCTAATTTTTTCTCTAAGTCATAATAACTCATAAAATATTTAGTACGTTCATAACTGTCCAGTATAGTATCTAACTCTTTTTTTAGACGTTTAGTGTTAAAGTCATCCTGTATTAATTCGGTTACAACCTCTTTATCCAAAATTAAGTTGACTAAGCTAATATAATCTAGGTTTACCACGCGTTTACCAATTTGGTAAGACACCCAACTCCCTTTATAGCAAACTACCTGAGGCACTTTAAATAAGGCGGTTTCTAAAGTTGCTGTTCCAGAGGTCACTAAAGCAGCAGTTGCAAGACTTAGTAAATCGTAAGTTTTATTGCTTATAAAATGGACATTACTTTGTTTAATAAAAGTTTTGTAAAAATCGTAATCCTGACTTGGTGCACCTGCAATTACAAATTGGTAGTCTGGATAGTCATCTACAACACTAAGCATAACAGATAGCATTTTAGTAATTTCTTGCTTTCTGCTTCCAGGTAATAAGGCAATTATAGGTTTATCGCTTAAACCATGTGTTTGTCTAAACGTTTTATCGTCCACTTGCGTTCTGTCTGCAATAGCATCAATTAATGGATGTCCAACAAAATGCACAGGATAATCATGTTTGTTTTCGTAAAAGTCTTTTTCAAACGGAAGGATGACATACATCTGGTCAACGTCATGTTTGATAGCTTTAATACGACCTTCTTTCCATGCCCAAATTTGAGGGGAAATATAATAATGTGTTTTAAAATTTTTAGCCTTAGCCCATTTTGCAATACGTAGATTAAATCCAGGATAGTCAATAAAAATAATCACGTCAGGATTATAGTTTGCAATATCTGTTTTGCAAAACGATAAGTTTTTGGCAATGGTTCTTAAATTCATGATGACTTCAGAAAATCCCATAAAAGCTAAGGCTTTATAGTGTTTTACCAATGTACCACCAACAGCCTGCATTAAGTCGCCTCCCCAAAATCTAAAATCAGCTGATGCATCTTGTTTTTGCAACGCTTTCATTAGGTTTGCACCATGTAAATCGCCAGAGGCTTCGCCAGAAATAATGTAATATTTCAATTTATAATCTATTTATTATAATGATTAATCCAATGATTAGTGTGGCTATTAGCACACCTTTTGCCATATCATCCTTTTTTCTGTTTAAAAACAGAAAAAACAAACCTAAGTTAAGTAATGCGCCTAAGCTAACTATTTTGTCAACAAATTTAAAATGAACAGCTTTTTTTAAAGTCTCTTCAACACCATACCTAGAAAAAAAGGCAATGTATAGTAGCACGCCAATTCCTGTAGAAATTACACCTAAGATAAAGCCTAAAATAATCTGTTTTTTATTATTCAAATTGCCACGTATTTAGTTCTTGCATGTAATGGTGCGCAGTTAAATCGTAGTGTACTGGTACAACAGAGATGTAACCTTCTGATAGTGCATATTCATCTGTATCAGTGCCTTTATCGTAATTTACAAATTCACCAGTTAGCCAGTAGTAATCTCTACCTTGAGGTGTTTGTCTTTTGTCAAACTTTTCTTTCCAATTAGCTCTTGCTTGTCTACAAATTTTAATGCCTTTTAATTCTTTCTCTTTTAAAGCAGGAATATTAACATTTAGTATCATTCCATCAGCAATACCATGTTGTAATGCATTTTCAGCTATTTGTTTGATATATTTTTTTGAAGCTTCAAAATCTGCATCCCATTTATAATCCAACAAAGAAAATCCAATTGCAGGTATGCCTTCAATTCCAGCTTCAATAGCAGCACTCATAGTTCCAGAATATATCACATTGATGGAGCTGTTGGAGCCATGATTAATACCAGAAACGCATAAATCTGGACGTCTGTCTAAAACCTCGTTAATTGCAATTTTAACACAATCTGCAGGCGTCCCAGAACAGCTGTATTTTAAAGTTTTGTCTCCTTTTTTAGAGACTTTGTCTAAGTGTAATACATTATTTAAAGTAATAGCATGACCCATTCCGCTTTGCGGACTATCTGGAGCAACTACAACTACATCGCCTAGGGTTTCCATAACTTCAATTAAAGCTAAAATTCCTGGTGCAGTTATGCCATCATCATTAGTCACTAAAATTAGTGGTTTTTTACTCATAGTAGTCTATTAAATTACTTAGCTAAAATACATAAATTCTCCCGTATCTACTCAATTTCTTCAGTTTAACAAAAAATTAGGTGGTTTAGATTTTATTGGCATGGTTTTTTCTTTACTTTAGTAGAAATTTCTCAAAAAAATTTAAACAGAACACATGAAAAGGAAATATAATATAATATTGCTAGTACTTTTATTAGCATTTGGTTCTTGCAGTTTTACAACAAAAGTTGATGACGATCCAGATAAAGACAAACTATTAATTCAAATCATAACTCTGGCTTTAGATCAACTTCATTTTGAGCCTAAACAATTAAATGATGCTTTTTCTGCTGAGATTTATTCTGACTATTTAGAGTTGGTTGACCCTTTAAAACGTTACTTCTTACAATCAGATATTGACGATTTTAAAAAGTTTGAAACCGAAATTGATGACCAACTTAGAGCGTATGATATTTCATTTTTCAATTTAGTTTATGAGCGTTTAGTGCAACGTCAAGAAGAAGCTAAATCTTATTACAAAGAAATTTTAGCAAAACCTTTTGACTTTAACCAAGATGAAGAGTATAATACGGATTATAAAAACCTATCATACGCTAAAAACAAAAAAGGATTAAAAGAGCGTTGGAGACAACAGTTAAAATTTAATACACTATCTAGCTATGATGCTTTAATGGATGAGCAAAACGGAACAGCAAAAGTTAATGAAGATGCAGAAGATACTGAAGCTATTGAAAAAGACCCAGTAGTAAAAAAATCTATTAAAGAGATTGAAGCTGAAGCTAGAGCAGAAACTACTAAAGCTTTAGATAATTATTTTACAGATTATATCGAAGATATGGATCGTGAGGACTGGTTTGGTATGTATGTAAATACCATTGTGGAAGAGTTTGATCCACACACCTCTTATTTAGCACCAACTGATAAAGATAGGTTTGATCAACAAATGTCTGGTAAACTGGAAGGTATTGGAGCACGTTTACAGAAAAAAATGGACTACATCAAAATTGTAGAACTTATTTCTGGAGGTCCAGCTTGGAGAGATGGTAAAATAGAAGTTGGAGATGTAATAATGAAAGTACGTCAAGATAAAGAAAAAGAAGCAGTAAGCGTAGTTGGAATGCGTATTGATGATGCTATAAAATTAATTAAAGGACCAAAAGGAACTAAGGTTATTTTAACCATGAAAAAAGTGGATGGTACTATTGAGGATATTGCTGTTACTAGAGATTTAGTAGAGTTAGAAGAAACATATGCTAAATCTTCAATAGTTAAAAAAGACAATAAAAATTACGGAATTATTAACCTTCCTAAGTTTTATGTAGATTTTGAAGATTATAATAACCGTAATGCTGCAACAGATATTAAACTGGAAATTGAGCGTTTAAAAGAAGCTGGTATTGAAGGTCTTGTTTTAGACTTACGTAATAATGGAGGAGGATCGTTAAGAACCGTTGTAGACATGGCTGGTTTATTTATTAAAGATGGACCAATAGTGCAAGTTAGATCAACTGACGAGCCAAAAGAGGTCTTACGTGATACTGACAAATCCATTGTTTGGGATGGACCATTAGTAATTATGGTTAACGAGTTGTCTGCATCTGCATCAGAGATTTTAGCTGCAGCAATGCAAGATTACAAACGTGCTATTATTATTGGTAGTAAGCAAACCTATGGTAAAGGAACAGTACAAAATGTATTAGACTTAAACCGTATGGTTCGTAATAGTTCTCACGGAGATTTAGGAGCCTTAAAATTAACACGTCAAAAGTTTTACCGTATTAATGGTGGATCAACGCAGTTAGAAGGTGTAAAAAGTGATGTTGTTGTTCCGGATCGTTATAGCTTTATTGATATAGGAGAGCGTGATCAAGAAAATCCATTAGCTTGGGATAAAATTACTCCAGTAGATTTTGAAGTTTGGAACAGCTATTTTGACTACGATCGTACCATTGCTAACAGTAAAGAGCGTATGGCTAATAACGAACAATTAAAGTTAATTGAAAATAGTGCTAAATGGGCTAAAACAAAAATGGATGATAACAGCTACTCGCTTAATTACGATAAATACAAAGCAGAGTTAAAGTTAAATGAAGAAGAAGCTAAGCAGTTTGATGCAATTTCAGATTACAAAACTAATTTAACATTTGAGTCGTTACCATACGAGCAAAAAATGTTTGAACAAGACACAACCTTACGTGATAAACGTAACAGATGGCATGAAAATTTAAGTAAAGATGTTTATGTTGAAGAAGCGCTTAACGTGCTAAACGACCTAAAAATGACTTACGAAATTAAAAAAGTAGCTACGATAAAAAATTAGTAGTTTTGTCATTCCTTTGATTTGTATATTTAACATTGCAAAACCTAGGAATTGATAATTATAAAATGACAACAAAAACATACTCCTTATCACAATTAGCGCTTCAAAAGTTTAAAAAAAACTTTTGGGGCGTTTTTAGTTTGTGTTTTGTGGCATTAGTTGGTTTAATATCTGTGTTTGCGTATTTATTTGCACCAGACAATTCTCAAAATGCCAATCAAATGCATGTGTCAATACATTCTAAACCTCCTGGATTTAGTGTTAAGATGTTGACCATACCTTCTCAAATTAAAAATGAGCAATCACTTTTTCAAAAAGTGTTCGTCGGAATAAAAAATACAGATACCGAAATTCCTATTTCAAGTTATTCAATAGATAATAATCAATTAACGTACACCCAGTTTGCTTCTGATGGATTAGAAGGTGTTACAAAAACAATCGATGCCTCTTTTATCACTCAAAATTCAGCCTCTCAATATATTAAAAATGTGACCTTCCATTTAGGAACCGATAAATATGGACGTGATTTATTAAGTCGTTTATTGGTTGGTGCGCGTATTTCTTTTTTTATTGGTTTTGTAGCAGTATTTATATCGTTAGTTATTGGGGTATTTATGGGTAGTGTTGCTGGATATTATGGAGGAAAAGTAGACGCTTTAATCATGTGGATTATAAATGTAACCTGGTCCATACCAACGTTATTGTTGGTTATAGCTATTACCTTAGCTTTAGGTAAAGGGTTTTGGCAAGTATTTATAGCAGTAGGTTTAACCATGTGGGTAGAAGTGGCTAGAGTCGTTAGAGGACAACTTATTAGTACAAAGCAAATGCAGTATGTGACTGCAGCTAGAGCTTTAGGATTTAACGACTTTAGGATAATAACAAAACATATATTGACTAATATTATGGCTCCAGTGATTGTAATATGTGCAGCCAATTTTGCTGCAGCAATATTAATAGAGTCTGGACTTAGTTTTCTTGGTATTGGTGCACAACCACCTATGGCAAGTTGGGGAGCAATGATTAAGGATCATTACAACTATATTATTTTAGGTAAACCTTACCTAGCTATTTTACCAGGTTTATGCATCATGCTTTTAGTAATGGCTTTTATGCTAATTGGTAATGCATTACGCGATGCGTTAGATGTTAAAGTTTAGGCTTCTAGATTAACTATTCCCTTTAAAATAAATACATCACAGTCTTTTTTTATATACTTTTGCAACGTTATGCAAGAATTAAAATTATCAGATTGGTTACCTACCACTAACAAAGAGGTTAAGATACGTGGTTGGCAAGAGCTAGACGTCATACTGTTTAGTGGAGACGCCTACGTGGATCATCCTACGTTTGGTCCAGCAGTTATTGGACGTTTGCTAGAAAGTTTTGGCTTACGTGTCGCTATTGTACCGCAACCTAACGTTAACGATAATCTTCAGGACTTTGTCAAATTAGGTAAACCAAGATTATTTTTTGGTGTTACAGGTGGTTGTATGGATCCCATGATTAGCAATTATAATGCTAATAAAAAGAAACGTGATAAGGATGCTTATACGCCAAATGGTGACATTGGATTTAGACCTGATTATGCATCGTCTGTATATTCTAAAATTTTAAAAGAAAAATGGCCAGATACTCCAGTATTAATTGGTGGTATTGAAGGGTCTTTACGTCGTGTAACACATTACGATTATTGGAGTGATCAATTAATGCCAACAATTTTAGAAACCTCTAAAGCAGATATGTTGGTTTACGGAATGGGAGAACAACCCTTACGTGAAATTATACGTTTGCTAGAAAAAGGTGTCCCATTTAGTAGTATTAATACAGTTAATCAAACTGCTGTATTATTAAATAAAGACGAAAAAATACCTAAAAACAGTAATTGGGAAGATATTGAAATTGCTTCGCATGAAACCTGTTTAAAGGATAAGAAAAAATATGCGTCTAATTTTAAGGTCATCGAGCAAGAGTCCAATAAATTAGCTGCAAGACGAATTTTTCAAAAAGTAGGGGATAAGGTGTTAATGATTAATCCACCATATCCAACAATGACCGAAGCAGAGATTGATGCGTCATTTGATTTACCATACACACGATTACCACATCCAAAGTATGATAAACGTGGACCAATTCCTGCGTTTGAGATGATTAAGTTTTCCATCAACATTCACAGAGGTTGTTTTGGTGGTTGTAGCTTTTGTACCATATCTGCGCACCAAGGAAAATTTATTGCCTCACGTAGTAAGGAATCTATTTTAAAAGAAGTTGATACTGTTGCAAATATGCCTGATTTTAAAGGCTATTTAAGTGACATTGGAGGGCCAAGTGCCAATATGTATCAAATGAAAGGTAAAGTTCAGTCTATTTGCGATAAATGTGTCGCACCAAGTTGTATTTCGCCAGTAATATGTAGTAATTTAGATACGTCTCATAAACCGTTAACCGAATTGTACCAAGCGGTTGATAGTCATCCAAAAGTTAAAAAATCGTTTATAGGTTCTGGAATCCGACACGATATGTTAGTCCCAGAATTTAATAAAAATGCAGATCCAAAAGAGTTAGATGCCTATACGGAAGAAGTCATGACTAAGCACGTCTCTGGACGACTTAAAGTGGCTCCAGAGCATACAAGTGATCCTGTGTTAAAATTAATGCGTAAACCGTCGTTTAAATACTTCCATAAGTTTAAAGAGCGTTTTGATAAAATTAATATTGCTAAAGGATTAAAATTACAGTTAATACCTTACTTTATTTCTAATCATCCTGCTTGTGAGGTTGAAGACATGGCTAATCTAGCTGCCGAAACCAAAGACATGGGATTTCAGTTAGAGCAAGTACAAGGCTTTACACCAACACCAATGACAGTAGCAACTGTAATTTATTATAGTGGTTACCATCCATACACGCTTAAAAAAGTAAATACGCCTAAAACAAGAAAAGAGAAAGACGAACAACATCGTTTTTTCTTTTGGTATAAAGAGGAAAACAAAGCCTGGATAAAAAAGACTTTAAATAAAGTGGGACGTCCTGACTTATTAAACGTTTTATTACCAGGAAAAGAAGAAAAATGGCGAAAAAACAAGCCAAAAGGTGAAGCTAAAAACACCTTTAATGATGCGGTTCCGTTTAACCAACGTAAGAATAAGGCTAAGTTTAAAAGCAAAAACAAACGTCGTTAAAAATTAGTAATCTATTAACTTTTTTTTGATGTAGAATTTTTTCAGGATGTTTTAATTGTAGTATATTATAACTATGAAAAAACAACTACAAATAATTAATGGGATTGCTTTTGTCTGCGTGATTGTAATGAACTATTTATCCAATACTGGTTTATTAAATAACACGACCATTGGAGAAGTCTCTAAACAATACAATACCTTATTTACACCTGCTGGATATGCGTTTTCCATTTGGGGAATCATCTATTTGCTTTTAACAGGATTTATTGTTTATCAAGGACGTAGTTTGTTTGTCAAGGTCAGAAATGACGATTTTGTACTAACAACAGGTTGGTGGTTTGCTATTTCATGTATTGCTAATTGTGCTTGGATCGTCACTTGGATTTATGGTTATACTGCATTGTCCTCTGTATTTATTTTTATAATACTTATCGCATTATTACAAATAGTGCTTAACAATAAAATGGAACTGTTTGATGCACCAATCTCTGTTATTGTGTTTTTATGGTGGCCATTTGTAATCTATAGTGGTTGGATCACAGTAGCTAGTATTGCCAATGTCTCAGCAGTTCTAGTAAAATATAATTGGGATGGTTTTGGGTTATCACCAACCGTTTGGACCTTACTATTAATTGTGATAGCCACAGTAATAAACTTAATGGTTACCTGGACACGTAATATGCGCGAGTTTGCACTTGTTGGTGCTTGGGCTTTAATTGCTGTTTACGTAGCTAATAACAACGCAAATACCACTGTATCCTACACTGCATTAGTTGCTGCTTTAATTTTAATTGTAAGCAGTGCTGCACATGGTTTTAAAAACCGAAAAACAAATCCTGCTATTAAGTGTATGGAGTATTTTGAGGGTAGGAAAAGTTAAGGGATTGTCGATTTTAATTTAGTAGTGTAACAAACTCTCCAATAATCCTCATTTCATTACTGTTATCTTCAGTGACGATTATATTCTCAAAGCTCTTGTCGTAAGAATTGGGTTTTAATACAATTGAATTATGTTGCCAACCTTCTTCAGTAATTGTTTTTTTACTTGAATAAGTTTTTACTGTAAATGCTGAATTAAAATCAGGGTCAAATGAATCTCTATTTTCAATTAATAGTATTTTTCCGCTTCGTGAACCTGTAACATTCTTTTTGAATATGCAAATTGAATTGTTTGGAATAATTTTATTCATAGATTCTCCTATTACTTTACATGCAAAATACTCATTAGAGGAGAATCTTTCTGGAGCTTCTATCAAACTATGCTCTTTTCCGTCTTGCATTTCGCTGAAACTTCCTGCTGCTGCATAAAAATCATAAAGTGGGATTAAATGAGCTGGCTCATCAATTTCTGGAATATCTATTTTAAGTTGAATAGTTTCATTTTTGGTAACTTTTTTATCAGTTTTAGTGATAATGTCAGGATTCTCTTCTAAATATTGATACATCGAATCTGAAACTGGATTTTCTAAATCAAAACGAATTTTGACAACAGAAACTTGTTTACCACTATCACTATTCATTTTGGTTTGTTCAACGTTATTTTTTTGAGGATTAATGTTACCCATGTAGTAGAAATCTGTTCCTTCATCATTGTTTTTTTTAATGAAAAGTGGCAGTCTGATTTCTCCATTTTTACCCAGAATAGATTGAACATCTTTACTTTCTAATTTCCTATTAGATTTTGACATCCAATTGAACTCTCTTTGATTTATAAATTCGTCTTCATATTTAGTTGACTCAGATATATCTTCTTCTTTATGATAATTAACAAAAATTGGACAATACCTATTATCGGGACTTACTAAATATCCACCTACATTTTGTGCGACTGGATTTTCTGAAAAATTTAAAATTCTAAAGACATCTTTTCTGGAATACTTTCTATACAATTGAAAGCCTTCATTCCATTTAGTTGAATCAAAGTTTTTATTGAAGTTGTATATAGAATATTCTACTGTGTCTAAGAAAAACGCTTTGAAATTAGAGTTTTCTAAAAATAATTTAAATTCATTTTCTATTAAGAATTCACTATTTTCTAATTTAAGAATGTTTAGATTGTAAATGTCTTTGGCAGGAACAAGTTTTCCATCTTTTTTTTCACGAATAAATTCAAAATTAATATTTGAAACACTAGAATTAATAGTTTCTTCAGAAACATTATAGTTGTAATTTTCTTTAATTTGTGTTCTTAATTTTTCAACATTATAATTACCAGAATTAATCAATTCTTTTAGAATTAAGGATTCTTCGATTCGTTTTGAATTGTTTATTTCTTTCGAAAATAGTTCTAATAATTTTATTTGCTTTGTGTTTAAAGTAGCATCAAAATTCTTTTCAACTTTATTTAGAAAATTAAAATAAGACTTTGAGTGATTAACATAAAGAAAAGGGTCTCTAGACTCATTCTTTGCAAAGTCCATCATCATTGGGATTCGTCCAATTCTACTTTTTAAATTGTTATAGTCAATTTTTAAATCAGCAAACAATTGCATCTTTGCAGAATCAATAGAAGCGTATATTTTTTCTTTTGTAATCTCATCAAAATTTATAGTAGACTCGCCTGGAATCATACTACTACCTTCAGATATCAGCTTTCGAATTTTATCTTTATTATATGAGGTATCACCATAAAGAGCTATCGGAATTAAGTAATTGTTTTTGTAATTTCCGATAAAATCTATAATGGTCAAATAATATTTATTATCTGTTTTTCTCAATCCTCGTCCTAGTTGCTGTATGAAAATTATAGCAGATTGAGTAGGGCGAATCATGACTACTTGATTTATTTTAGGAATATCTATGCCTTCATTAAAAATATCAACTGTAAAGATGTAATCTAATTTTATTGAAAGGTCATCACTTTCTAGTAGCTCTATTGCGTTTTTTCTGTCGTCTTCAGAATTATCACCAGTTAAGGCTACAGTTTTAAAGCCTCTTTGATTAAATTTTTCAGATAATTCTTTTGCTTCCTTCTTTAATGAACAAAAAACTAAGCCTCTTGTTATACCATTATCTGAACCGTAAAACTCTATTTTAGAAATAATTTTGGTAACTCTTTCATCTGCTGTCAAGAGTCTGAAATCTGATTCGTTTTCCAAGATTTCATCATTTACAGACAAATCAGTTACACCAAAATAATGAAATGGAATGAGCATATTTTCTTCCATAGCCTGATTAAGCCTAATTTCGTAAGCTATGTTATGGTCAAAAAGACTATAAATATCTTTATCGTCTGTTCTATCTGGTGTAGCTGTCATTCCAAGAAGGAAACTTGGATTGAAATATTCTATTAACCTAATGTATGAGTCTGCTCCGGAACGATGTGATTCATCAATGATAATGTAGTCGAAAAAATCGCTTTCGAATTGTTCTAAATGATTAGATTTTGAAATTGTTTGTACAGTTGAAAACACAAAATCTTTATCTAATTCTCTTTTGTTGCCTGAATATAATCCCATGGTTTTAGACTTTCCAAAAATTGTTTTGAAAGTCTTCATTGCTTTTTCTGCAATATTTCGCCTATGAACTACGAATAATAGTTTTTTAGGATTAAATGCTTTGGCGTCGAAAGCTGCTAAATATGTTTTCCCAGTTCCTGTTGCTGAAATTATTAAAGCTTTGTTTTTATCTTTTCTAAGCTTTTTTAAATTATCTAATGCTTCAGTTTGCATCGAATTTGGAGTAATTTTTACTTCAATTTCGTTTGATAATTCTGCTTCACTTTTTTTATAAACTAGAAATTGCTTTTTATAAATCTCCTCGTATATTTCAATATAAGTTTCATTAACAATTTCACCTATTTCAAAATCATCTTGAAATTCGGTTAATACTTTGTCTACTATTGAGCTTGAGTTTCTTGCAGAAACTTTCATATTCCACTCCTTATTAGTTGATAAAGCAGAAGAGGTTAGATTGCTGCTACCAATCACTAAATTGTAATAATCGGAATGTTTAAAAATGTAACCTTTTGAATGTGAGTTTTCTTTAGTTACTATTTTTAATTCAATGTTTTTGAATTGACAAAGTCTCTTTAAAGCTTCAGGCTGTGTGAAGTTCAAGTATTGCGAAACAAGAATTTTTCCTTTTATTCCTTTGTTTTCAAGCTTTTGTAAAGTGTTAATTAAAGCAGAAACTCCACTTGTCGTTACAAAAGCAACAGATATATAAAAGCTTTCACATTTTTCAAGTTCTTTTATTATTGTAGATAAAACTTTCTTTCTTGGGATTTTTCTGTTTACAAGTAATTCTGGTTGATAAAGAGCATCAGAATCTAATGATTTGTCAATGAATCCAGTTAATAAACTGTCTTTAAAATTATCATCAAAAACTTTATTCATTATCAATTAATCTGTTTACTATTGGAATATCTGCTTCAGCCCAATCTAGGATATTAATATTTTTAACTGTAAGCCATTCAGACGCAATATGTTCATTTAATTGTATGTTTTTATTGCTTGAATAGCATTTAAAGGTATGCATTGTTAATTCAAAATCAGGATATTGATGAACTACTGTAAGAAACAATTCATCAATTTTAGTAGGTATGAAATTTAATTCTTCAATTAATTCCCTTCTTAAAGCTTCTTTTTTTGATTCTCCTTTTTCAATTTTTCCTCCAGGAAATTCAAATTTTTTGGATATATAACTCAATTTGTTTTCTGGTCTTTGTACACAGAAAATTTCATTCTCAAAATAGATTATTGCAGCAACGACTTCAATTTTCTTCATTTCAAATATAAATGATGTTTTTTACTGGTTTTACGGTTTCCCGTATTTGCTTATTTTTTACTATTAAACTAATTAATGCGCCTCCAACCAATTCAAACCAGTATCCACTTCAACATCTAAAGGCACTTCCATTTTAAAGGCTTGTTCCATTTCGGTTTTAATTAAAGTTTTCATTTCTTCAAGTTCAGGTTTGTAGACATCAAAAACCAATTCGTCATGCACTTGTAGTAGCATTTTGGTCTTGTAATTACCAGCCTCTAGTTTGTTATAAATGTTAATCATGGCAATTTTAATAATATCTGCAGCACTACCTTGGATTGGTGCATTAACAGCATTACGCTCTGCTGCACCACGTACCACAGCATTACGACTATTTATATCTTTTAGGTAGCGTCTTCGATCTAAAATAGTTTTTACATAACCATGATCACGTGCAAAATCTACTTGTGCACTCATGTATTTTTTAAGCTTAGGGTAGGTTTCGTAGTAGGTATCAATAAGTTCTTTGGCTTCACCACGCGATAAATCGGTTTGGTTACTTAATCCAAAAGCAGACACACCATAGATAATCCCAAAGTTTACGGTTTTAGCATTACTACGTTGCTCTCTAGTGACTTCGTTTAAAGGCACATTAAAGACTTTTGATGCAGTGGAAGCGTGAATGTCCTCTCCATTTTTAAAGGCTTCAATCATGGTTTCTTCCTCGCTTAACGCAGCAATAATACGCAGTTCTATTTGGCTATAATCCGCAGCTAATAGTGTGTAATCTTCATTGCGTGGTATAAACGCTTTACGGACTTGACGTCCACGTTCTGTACGTATCGGAATATTCTGTAAGTTTGGATTATTACTACTTAAACGTCCTGTAGCAGCAACGGTTTGCATATAATCTGTATGTACACGACCTGTTGCAGGCTCTACCTGAAGTGGTAACGCATCCACATAGGTGCTTTTAAGTTTTGCTAAACCACGATAATCTAAAATATTGCGAATAATTTCGTGGTCCTTAGCTAGGTAAGACAGTATGTCTTCTCCTGTTGCATATTGACCTGTTTTTGTCTTTTTAGGTTTATCAACCAATTTTAGTTTTTCAAATAAAATAATACCTAATTGTTTTGGTGAAGCAATATTAAATTCTTCTCCAGCAACCTCATATATTTTACGTTCTAAGGTGGTGATATCGTTATTTAATTCGTCTGATAGGCTATTTAAAAAGTCAACATCCAAATTAATACCTTCTAACTCCATTGCAGCCAATACACGTAGTAAAGGCACCTCAATATCGTCAAATAATTTTTGGGTGTTAGCTTCGCCTAATTCCTTTTCAAAATGTTCTTTTAATTGTAGGGTGATATCAGCATCTTCAACCGCATATTCCGTTTGTTTATCCAACGGAACATCACGCATGGATAATTGGTTTTTCCCCTTTTTACCAATCAATTCTGTGATAGCAATTGGAGTGTAGTTTAAGTACGTCTCTGCCAATACATCCATATTATGACGCATGTCAGGATTAATTAAATAATGCGCTAACATGGTGTCAAATAATGGACCTTTGACTTGTACATTGTATTTTGCTAGTACCTTAATATCGTATTTTAAATTTTGTCCAATTTTCTGAATGGTCTCACTTTCAAAAAATGGTCTTAGGGTTTCGATTAGGGCTTGTGCTTCGGTTTTATCCTCCGGAAAGGGTAGGTAAAAGCCTTTACCAATTTCCCATGAAAATGAAATCCCAACCAATTCTGCAGTTAATGGGTTTAGACCTGTGGTTTCGGTATCAAAACACACAGACGTCTGACTCATTAAGTTTTTGATAAATAATGTAGTTGCCATTCCTGAGGCTACACTTTGGTAAAAATGAGCAGTAGTTTCGGCAGTTTTTCGCGATAAGCTATCTGTGTCAGATGTCGCTGTTGCGGAATTTGGGTCGCCTCCAAATAAATTAAATTGACCAGCTCCAGCACTTTCTGCTTCTTTAGGCGTCACTTTTGGTGCTGCTTTTTCCGAAGGGTTGTCGTTAGCAAACGATGTGGCTTCTGCACCAGAAGTAAAGGTTTTTGTGAAATTATCTATAAGGCGTCTAAATTCTAATTCTTGAAAAATGGCAGTAACTTTAGGGATATCTGGTGCGTCTAACTCAAAATCTTTGGCGTTGAATGTCACAGGAACGTCTAGCATAATGGTTGCTAGTTTTTTAGAAAGTAATCCTAACTCTTGGTTGGCCTCAATCTTCTCTTTCATTTTACCTTTAAGCTCGTGTGTGTTGGCAAAAAGATTTTCCATGCTACCGTATTGTGCTAAAAACTTTTTAGCGGTTTTTTCTCCAACACCAGGTAAACCAGGAATATTATCGCTAGCGTCTCCCATCATTCCTAAAAAGTCAATGACTTGTAAAGGGTCTGTTACTTCAAATTTTTTCTGTACTTCTGGGATTCCCCAAGTTTCATAACCACCTCCAAACACAGGTCTGTACATAAAAATGTTTTCGCTAACTAATTGAGCAAAATCTTTATCAGGTGTTACCATAAAGGTTTGGTAGCCTTCTTTTTCGGCTTGTTTAGCTAAAGTCCCTATAACATCATCCGCTTCATAACCATCTTTAACCATAATTGGAATATGCATGGCTTTTAAAATCTCCATGATATAAGGTACAGCAGTTTTAATACCTTCAGGCGTTTCGTCACGATTGGCTTTATAGGCTTCAAACATTTCGACTCTGTCAGCACTTCCACCTTTATCAAAACATACTGCTAAATGGTCAGGACGCTCACGCTTAATAACATCTAATAACGAGTTCATAAAACCCATAATAGCAGAGGTGTCTTCTCCTTTAGAGTTTATTCTTGGATTTTTTATAAAGGCGTAATAACCTCTAAAAATTAAAGCGTAGGCATCGACTAAAAAGACGCGTTTATTGTCTGACATAATAGTAATTTTGATAGAATACCAAAACTACAAAACTTAACGCAGGTTTGCTTTAAAATTTGATAACTTCTGTACTTAAAACAGTAAATTATTGATTAAGCTTTTAAGAATGCTTTAGATAAGATTCTTTCGTTTTTACCATGCTGATATTTCATGTACGCAAATCCAGGATAAATACAATACGAACCTGTTTGACCTGCTTTATTGATTGCAATGTAGGCTACCTGAAAATCTTTGTGGTTTTTATTTTTATTGACGATACGGTTTATGGCTTCTTCACAAGCTTGTTGTGGATGCATTCCGTTGCGCATCAGCTCTACGATTAAAAAGCTTCCTACGGTTTTTAAAATTTCTTCACCTAAACCAGTAGCAGCTGCACCACCAACTTGATTGTCAACATATAATCCAGAGCCTATGATTGGCGAGTCGCCAACGCGTCCTTTCATTTTATAAGATAATCCAGATGTTGTACAAGCTCCTGCAATGTCACCATCTTTATCCAAGCATAACATACCAATGGTATCATGATTTTCTATGTTGATAATAGGCTTATATTCTGAAGTTTTTTTCCAGTCTTCCCATGCTTTTTTTGAAGCTTCTGTAAGTAGGTTTTCTTTTTTAAAGCCTTGTGTGTAGGCAAAATCTTCGGCACCTTTTGCTGCTAAGATAACATGAGGTGTTTCTGTCATCACTTTTTTAGCTAGAAGTGCTACATTGGTAATGTTTTGAACACAAACAACAGCACCACAGTCTCCAGAGCTATCCATGACGCAAGCGTCTAGCGTTACTTGGCCATCTCTGTCTGGCGCACCACCTTTACCAACGGTTGTATTAGTTAAGTTTTCTTCTTCAATAGCGACACCAGCAATAGCAGCGTCTAAAGCCTTTACACCTTGTTCCAACGTTTGACCTGCTTTTGCATTGGCATCTACAAAACCCCAAGTGCAAATGGATACAGGAAAACTTGTGTTGTCAATTATGGTTGTAGTGTCTTCTTTTTGTTGCTTAGCATCAGTTAACGTTTTTTCGGTTTTGGCACAAGCCAATACTGAACTTCCTGCTGCTAGACCAATACTGGTTAATGATGCGTTTTTTAAAAATTTTCTTCTGTCCATACTATGTAATTAATACGTTACACCTTGTTTGTCCAAAATGGATTTAGTCCTGAAAGTATAAAATAATAAATAACCAAAGCATAGTACAGCCATAATGTAAGACGTTTGTATACCAAAGACATCTGCTAATTTACCTTGTAAAGGCGGAATAATTGCTCCACCAAGAATCATCATTATTAAAAATGCAGATCCTTGAGACGTGTATTTGCCTAAACCTGCAATACTTAAAGTAAATATACAAGGCCACATAATTGAGCAGAACAATCCACCAGATAAAAAAGCAAATAAAGCGACGTTACCAGAAGTTAATAGTCCGATTACCATAGCTAAAACACCTAATAAACTAAATGTTTTTAATGTTGTAACCGGATTGTCTTTAGCATAAAAGAAACCTCCAATTTGTACCGCAACGCATATGGCGAAAAATAAGATTTGATTAGACGAGTATTTTCCAAAATTGACCAATAATATTACTCCAAAAGCAACGTAAGGCACAATAATTAATAGCCATTTTTTTAAGCCTTTACTAGGGTTAAAAACTGTAATAGCTCCAACCCAACGACCAACCATTAATCCTCCCCAATACAGTGAAATATAAGGTGCGATTTGTGCATCGTTTAGGATTGGTAAGCCTAATTCGTTTAGGTTTGTTCCGTCTACAGCTTTTTTTAGTAGTTCACCTAAATTACTACCAACAGTAACCTCTACACCAACGTACGTAAAAATAGCAAGCATCCCTAAAACTAACTGAGGATACTTCATTGCTCCCCAACCTTCTGATTTTTTAGAAGAACTAGAATAAGCAAATAGTAAACATCCAACAACAGCTGCTAATGCGATAATTAAAAAGACTAGACGTTTATTTTCTAATGCTTCTGAAGCAACTTCATTACCTGTATAAGTACTAAAAATGTAACCAAAACAACCAATGATTATTAAGGTTAACACAATTAATAAGTTTTTGGCTTTATTAGCAGGCTCAAAAGCAGTTTCAGATTTTAAAGCAGGTAATTTTTTTGAGAAATAAAATAATGCTGCTGCTAATAAAAATAAGACACCAACACCTAAATATAGCATTTGTACAGTGTTAAGTGTAATCTCGTTATTTTTAATCATAGCAGCCAATTCATCACCAGATAAAGGTGTAGAACCAAAAATGATAAATGCAACTACAATTGGTCCAATTGTAGTACCAAAGGAGTTGATTCCGCCAGCAAGATTTAGTCTGTGTGAGCCAGTTTTAGGGTCTCCTAATGCAATAGCAAATGGGTTAGCAGTGGTTTGTTGTAATGAAAAACCAAGTCCAACAATAAAAAGTGCAATTAATACAAAATAAAAAATACTAGTTTGTCCTTGTTCTGCTCCAGCTGTTGCAGGATACATAACAAAAGCGCCAATTGCAGAAAGAAGTAATCCATAAATAATTCCGTTTTTATAACCCCAAGCATTTAAGATGTCTTTTTTAATTGTGCTGGATATTATAAACAATAGTAAGGCACCAATGTAATAAGCACCATAAAAAGCAAAATCGACTAATTGCGATTGAAATTGATCGATATCAAAATAGGTTTTACAAAAAGGGATAAACACACTGTTTGAAGCAGCTATAAATCCCCAAAAAAAGAAGACAGTCACTAAGGTTGTTAAAGCAGATTTGTTATTTTGGTTTTCCATTGGTTGGTTTTTAATTTGTCCTAAATATAGTTATAAATGTTATTTGATAGTGATTTCGTCCACAAAAAGCCAGCTTCTACCATTATGCTTGTAACCTAAATGCCATTCTGGAAGTTTGCCTAGTTTTTTTGCTATGATTTTTATGTAACGATATGGTTTAGGTACTTGTTTAAAGAAGACCTTTTTTATTTCTGTGTCTTCAGAAGGTTGTGTGTTATTAACAAATTGAGTAGTATCTATTGGTTTAAAATTAATACCATCTGTCGAGCCAAAACAACTCACTTGGGTTGGATAAAAAATCCATGATCGTTGTTCTTGTAAAAAATTTAATGTGACAAGATTTACTTGTTTTGCGCTACCTAAATCAACGGTTGCTATTAAGTCTTTGTCTTGATAACCTTGCCAAGTTCCGGTTCTAAAATCTTGTGTTCCGTAAATACCATCTATTAACGCGTCGTTTCCGCCACCATTATATTGATTTGCATATTCGGTTTCTAGTTTAATTGAAATATTTGGGTCTATTTTATAAAATTGGGTTTGGATAGTAGCACTTTTAATTCCGTTTTTTTCTGAATAGACTTGTAACAATGTAGCTTTAGAGATAGTAAAGGGTTGTTGGTATGGTTTAAAACTTTGATTGTCTAGACTGTAATAAGTTGCAACTTGTTTGTCTACATTATCTAAAACAACTTCAGTTTCGCCTTTAAAGGCTATATCACCTTTTGCAATAAATGGAGCAGGAGTGATGAGGTGTTCTGTAATTTCGGTTTTTGGAACTTGGTTATCCTTTGTAGCCCAAGTAGAGGGTTGGTCTGTCATTTTAAAATGAAGTGTGCCACCATTGATAATATCTGAATGATTGATAAAAGACTGATTTAGCGGACTGCCATTTAATTCTGCGGAAGCGATATAAATATTTTTAGAACTTAAATTATCTGTCGAAATTGTAAACTGTTTACCGTTTTCTAAATTAATAGTTGCTTTTTCAAAAAGCGGTGTACCAATAATATAATTATTACTACCAGGCGTTACTGGATAAAAACCTAAGCTACTAAAAATGTACCAAGCACTCATTTGACCACAGTCTTCGTTACCAGAGATTCCGTCAGGTTGATTTTTATATAATTGGGTTAAAATTTGATGGATTTTTTCTTGGGTTTTGTGTGGTTTATTTACAAAATTATAAAGATAAGCCATGTGGTGACTAGGCTCGTTACCATGTGCATATTGCCCAATTAATCCAGTAATATCCACTTGATGACGTCCAGAGGTTTGGTCTTTTGCAATAAATAGTTTGTCTAAATTAGCGTCTAGTTTGTCTTTTCCGCCAAGAAGTGTCATAAAACCAGAGATGTCTTGTGGTACGTAAAAACTGTATTGCCAAGCATTAGCCTCAGTGTAATTAAAATTGACTTCGTAAGGATCAAAAGGTGCAAACCAAGTGTTTCTGTAACGACCTCTCATAAACTGCGTTTCGGGATCAAAACTGTTTTTATAATATTGTGCTCTTTCAGAATATGTTTTATAATCGTCTAGCTTGCCTAAGCTTTTAGCCATTTGGGCAATAGTCCAATCGTCATAGGCATATTCCAAGGTTTTAGAAACAGATTCGCTTTCTTCTTCCACAGGAATAAAACCAAATTGTTTATAAGCTTTTAAACCTAATTTGTCTCTTGTTGCGCTATGCTTCATGGCCTCAAAAGCTTTGTCGATATTATAATCTTTGATGCCTTTTAAGTAGGCATCTGCAATTACTGGTACTGCATGGTAGCCAATCATACAGCCTGTGTAATTGGCACTTAAATCCCAAATTGGCATA
>Ga0209291_1000380_pt1 | contig 42685 bp, 40 predicted proteins | sample GOMGulsemesocosm_FD_184633 | JGI IMG/M metagenome (GOLD analysis project Ga0209291, IMG submission 184633) | Methane-oxidizing microbial communities from mesocosms in the Gulf of Mexico - GOM9B Gulf of Mexico (SPAdes) (version 2) | ecosystem: Environmental > Aquatic > Marine > Cold seeps...
AAATAACGATCTAGGTTTTTTAACACTACAGAACAATAAAGCAAAAGACATTAATACAAAATTTGGTGCCGCTAACTTTAGTTTTGCACCTAACAAAGCATTGGACTTAAGTGGTTTTGGGATTTTTTCTAGTAATAGAAACGAATTACAAGAGAACAACACAGTACAATATACTGATGATGACAATTCTGCTACACCATTAATACCTAATGAATCTACTCAGAACAGTACTTCTCAAAAAAGTGATTTGGCAATGCTAAAACTAAGTGCTAAATACAAACCAAATACTAATAATCAATTGGATTATGATATACTTGGAAGAACCTCTAAGGAGACTCAGTATCAAAACACTTTATCTTCTGTGTTAGGAAGAATTGGTCAAGTAGAGGAATCTAACCCATATAGTATTAATCAAAATTTAAGTTACTACTATACACTAAACGAAAAGAATATTTTCTCTTTAGAAGCGCAATATTTACTACAAGACGAGGACCCTTTTTACAATGCAGTTCTAGAAAACAATACTGATCCGTCAATAACAGATACTTATGATAATACTGCTACAAGTTTAGGATTAGATCAAACTCTTAGTAATTACAATATAAACCAAGAAAAACGTGTAAAATCAAATCAAGCAGATCTAAAAGTTGACTATTGGAATATCATTAACGATAAGAGCAATATTAATATTACAGTAGGGAACTTATATAGCTCACAAAAATTCAATACAAATATTTTTCAATCTCTGAACAATGGAAATACTATTTCTCCAGTACCTACTGATGGAGCTTTAACCGATAATAAAACAAACTATACTTTTAACGATGCTTATTTAGGATTACATTATCGTTTTATAGCTGGTAAATTCACATTTACACCTGGAGTTTCTGGCCATGCGTACAGTGCAAGAAATGAGCAGTTTGGAATAACACATATTGATAATTTCTTTAGAGTGTTACCTGATTTCAATACAAGAATTCAATTAAAGAAATCTGAGAACATCAATCTTAATTACAGCATGAGGACTAACTTCACTGATGTATCACAATTAGCAAGAGGGATTGTTATGAATAATTACAATTCTTTCTTTTCAGGAGAGCCTACTTTAGAAAGTGCTTTAGCGCACAATATAAACTTGAGTTACTTTAGTTTTAACATGTTTAATTACACCAATGTATTTGCTAATATTAATTATAGTAAAAACATCAATGGCATTAGAACAATATCAGACAATACAAGTGTTATTAGAACCAGCACACCATTTAACTCCGATTTCTCAGATGAAAGTGCTAGTGCTAGTGGTAGGTTTCAAAGATCATTTGGAAAACTAAGAGCCACTGCAAGTGGTAACTTCAGCTATTCCAAAAATACTAACTTCTTTGGATTAACTCCTATTGTATACGAAAATTACACACAAACATATAGAGCTCAATTCCGAACTAATTTTAAAACTGCTCCTAATGTTGAATTAAGCTATAGGCATACAATTCAGGATAACGATCAAGGGGCAACAAGATCAAAATTCTACACCAAAGCTCCATCAATAAATTTTGACGCTTTAATTTGGAAGGTACTGACATTTAAAACTGAGTACACTTATAACAATTTCAGTGATGAGTTTAAAACATTAAACAGCTATCAATTTTGGGATGCTTCTTTAGCTTATAGAAAAAATCAAGATAGTAAATGGGAATTTGAATTAAAAGCTAGTAATTTACTAGATACTAGATCTCAAACAAATTCAAACATCAGTAGTTTTTCTACTAGTGTAACTGATTATTATATCCAACCACGTTTTTTAACTGCTAGAGTAATTTACAGTTTATAAATCAGTTTTATTCATAAAAAAGCCCTTTGAATTAACTCCAAAGGGCTTTATATATATTATTTTTCTACCAATCTATCGGCTGATAATCTTTTAAAAATTTACCACACCAATGTTTTCCTGTATTAATCCCATCTATTAACGGATCAAGTACTCTTGCTGCTCCATCAACAATATCCAATGGTGGTTGAAAATCATGAACTTCAACTTTGCTTTTTGACAACTCCGTAGGATCCTCGTCAGTTACCCAACCAGTATCTACAGCATTCATAAACACACCATCTTTAGCAAAATCTAGTGCCGAAGTATGTGTCATCATATTTAAGGCTGCTTTTGCCATATTGGTATGCGGGTGACGATCCTCTTTATAAAACCTATGGAATTTTCCTTCCATAGCTGATACGTTTATAATATGTTTTTTACCTGTATTTTCACTACGCATAAGTTTAGCAAGTCTGTTACATAATACAAATGGAGCAACAGCATTTACTAGCTGTACCTCAATCATTTCAGTAGTTTCAATTTCACCAAGTTTTAAACGCCAACTGTTTGTTTTACGCAAGTCTACTTGTTGTAAATCGGCATCTAGCTCGCCTTCAGGAAACACTTCACTAGCTTGTAATGAATTATCAAAACTATATGGTATTTGTGATAGTTTAGCTGATGATCGTATCCCTATTCCAGGCTCAGGCCCATGCCATGAAACTGGTAATGTATTATTTTTTGCCGTAGCAGCCACACCAGTTGTTAAGTCTTCTAATTCCTGTAAACATGAATTATGATCAGCTAATAAGTCCTGTGCATACTGAGGTAATGATTCAAGAGGCTTTTCTTCTTTACTCATTAAATGCTGGTAAAAACCTGCTGGTCTACGAACGGTTTGTGCAGCATTATTTATTAAAATATCTAACCTATCATATTGTTGTTCTATAAAATTACAGAAAATCTCAACACTTGGGATATGACGTAAATCCAATCCATGAATTTTTAATCGATGCCCCCATTCCAAAAAGTCTGGTTCTTTAGAGTAACGTAATGCCGAATCTACAGGAAAACGTGTTGTTGCTACAACAGTTGCTCCCGAACGTAATAATATTAAAACAATATGATAACCTATTTTTAACCTAGACCCAGTAACAACTGCAACTTGACCTGCTAAATCGGCTGTTTGGAATCGTTTTGCGTAATTAAAATCAGCACATTCCGGACACATAGTATCATAAAAATGATGCATTTTAGTATACACCGTTTTACATACATAACAATTTCTTGGAGATTCTAATTCTCCTACAATTGCTTCTTTTGGTAACTCTAAAAGTGTTGGCGCAATAAAAACTGTTGCTTCACGTGCACTACGTATTCCGGTTTTCTTACGTACATGCTTATCGCGCTCAATCATCCTACGTTTAGCAGCTTTTTTCGCATCTTTTCGTCTTTGCTGAAACTTATCTCTATTTGGTCTGGAAAGCAATCCTGCTGCTTTCATTAGAGCGATACGTTTCTCTTCAGGAAGATCAAATACTTGATTTGTATTTTCGGATAATTTTTCTAAAATAGCAATACATTTTTCAATGTCTTCATTACTCACTTCGGTATTTACCTCTTCATTAAATTGCGTCATATCTCAAAAATAAACCACCTCACTACAAATTCATGAGGTATGTATTGTTCTTTTTATTCGTTAAAATTTATAATCGTAATTAATTATTTACGTAGCAGGCTAGCTTTTATTAGCCAATTGCCCACAAGCTGCGTCAATATCTTTTCCTCTTGAACGACGAACAGTTGCAGGAATTCCACTCTTTTCTAATTGATATAAATATTCATCAACCATGCTTCTGTCTGCTTGTTGAAAAATCCCATCATCAATAGGGTTGTATTCTATAATATTAACTTTACAAGGTACGTAACTGCAGAATTTTAATAATGCTGTAATGGCTTCTTGTGTATCATTTATTCCTTTCCAAACGATATACTCGTAAGAAATTCTACTTTTAGTTTTCGCATACCAATATGCTAAGGCCTCACGTAAATCCTCTAACGGAAAATGTTCGTTAAAAGGCATTATCTTAGTTCTTACTTCATCAATTGCTGAATGTAACGAAACTGCTAATTTGAATTTTACTTCATCATCAGCCATTTTCTTGATCATTTTAGGAACACCTGATGTAGAAACTATAATACGTTTAGGCGACATCGCTAAGCCTTCCGGAGACGTGATCATGTCAATTGCCTTGATAACGTTATTATAGTTCATTAAAGGCTCTCCCATTCCCATAAAAACGATGTTTGATAATGGACGATTGAAATACAATCTACTTTCCTTATCTATAGCCAATACTTGATCATAAATTTCATCAGGGTTCAGATTACGCATACGCTTTAAACGAGCAGTTGCACAGAACTGGCAATCTAAACTACATCCTACCTGACTTGATACACAAGCAGTTGTTCTAGTTGCAGTTGGTATTAAAACCGATTCTACAATTAAGCCGTCATGGAGTTTTACAGCGTTTTTAATGGTACCATCATCACTACGTTGCATTTGATCTACCGAAATATGATTGATCACAAAATTAGCTTCTAGCATCTCTCTAGTTTTAAGAGATAGGTTAGTCATGTCTTCAAAAACATGTGCTCCTTTTCCCCACAACCATTCGTAAACTTGATTTCCTCTAAAAGCTTTATCGCCATTTTCAGTAAAAAATGTACGTAATTCGTCCTTAGATAATTTCCTGATGTCTTTTTTCGTAGTACTCATAATTAATGCAAAAGTAATAAGAATAAACAAAAGAGGATTCATTGTAGTAATGAATCCTCTTTTTATAGTTTTAATTTAAGCTTATTTATATGATTAACATCGCGTCACCATATGAATAGAAGTTATATTTTTCTTTGATAGCTTCGTCATACGCTTTCATTACGAAATCGTAATCAGCAAATGCAGCAACCATCATCAACAATGTTGATTTTGGTGTATGAAAGTTTGTAATCATACAGTTTGCAATACTAAATTCATGTGGTGGGTGAATGTATTTATTCGTCCATCCATCAAAAGTATTTAATGTTCTATTAGAAGAAACAGCACTTTCTAACGCTCTCATTACTGTTGTTCCTACAGCACAAACTCTTCTTTTACGAGTTTTTGCACCATTAATAATTCTAACAGCGTCATCTTCAATAGTCATCTCCTCAGAGTCCATTTTATGCTTCGATAAATCTTCAACTTCTACTGGGTTAAATGTTCCCAATCCAATATGTAAAGTAACCTCAGCAAAATTAACTCCTTTAATTTCTAAACGCTTTAACAAGTGCCTAGAAAAATGCAACCCAGCAGTAGGTGCAGCTACCGCTCCTTCATGCTTTGCATAAATAGTTTGGTATCTATCCTTATCTTCCGGCTCAACTTCTCTTTTAATGTATTTAGGTAATGGCGTTACTCCTAATGCATTTAATTTCTCTCTAAACTCTTCGTAACTTCCATCATATAAAAAACGTAAAGTTCTCCCTCTAGAAGTTGTGTTATCTATAACCTCAGCAACTAATGTTTCGTCATCGCCAAAGTATAATTTATTTCCAATTCTTATTTTTCTTGCTGGATCAACCAACACATCCCATAAGCGTTGTTCTTTACTTAATTCTCTTAATAAAAACACTTCAATTCTAGCTCCAGTTTTTTCTTTGTTTCCAAATAAACGAGCAGGAAATACTTTAGTGTTATTCAACACCATTACATCATCTTCATCAAAATAATCGATCAAGTCCTTAAACTGCTTATGCTCTATTGTTTGTTCTTTTCTGTTTAAAACCATTAAACGAGACTCATCTCTGTGTTCGGCAGGATGTTCTGATAATAAATCTTCAGGAAGTTCAAACTCGAATTGTGATAATTTCATGTGCTTCTTTAATTAGGTTGCTAATATACAATCTCAACATAGGGGTTGTCAAGTAAATGAGCAATTATATTTTATTAATTTGAATTCCAAGTATTTTTAAATCAGTCCAAAAAGACGGAAAAGATTTAGATACTACCTCAGCTTCATTTATTTTTAAACTGGTTTTTAATGCTAAAGGCGCAAATGCCATTGCCATTCTATGATCTTGATAGGTACTAATTGTTATATTATCCTGGATAGCATCTGATTTTTTTAGATGTAACGACTCGTCTGTAATTGTTACAGTGGCCCCTAGTTTCTCTAATTCAATTTTTAACGCTTCAAGTCGATCTGTCTCTTTTATTTTAAGCGTATGTAATCCATAAAGGTCACATGCTATTCCTAAACCAAATGAAGTAACTGCAATTGTTTGTGCTATATCTGGAGTGTTTTCTAAATGAAATGTTTTTGAATTGATTTTGTATTCAGTTTTTTTAAGCTGAATTGAATTTTCAACAAAAATAGTCTCAACTCCAAATTCCCTATATATCTCAATCAAAGCCGAATCTCCTTGTAAAGAATTTTCTTTATAAGATGAAAGCGTTATCGATGTTTCTATTTCGGACAATGCAATTAAACTATAAAAATAAGAAGCTGAACTCCAATCAGACTCAACAACTAACGCTTTTTGATTAACGCTTTTTGATGGACTATTATTTTTTTTTACAGTAATTACATTCTCTACAAAAGATGTTTTTACTCCAATATCATTTAATAAACTTAAAGTCATATTGATATACGGTACAGATGTTATTTTTCCCTCTAAAGAAAGTATTAAACCATTTTCTAAAACAGTACCAATTAGCAATAATGCTGATATATACTGACTAGAAACGTTTGCTTTTAGACTAACTTCTGACTTCAACAACTGTTTTCCTTTTATTCGTAACGGAGGAAAGCCTTCATTTTCTTCGTATTTAATATCCGACCCTAACGCTCTTAACGCATCAACTAACACGCGAATAGGACGTTCTTTCATTCTAGAAGACCCCGTTAATACCACTTCTCGGTTTTCTTGAATCGAAAAATACGCGGTTAAAAACCGCATAGCAGTTCCAGCATGATGAATATCAATAACATCAGACGATGACTGTAACGCCTTTTGCAATACTTGAGTATCATCAGAGTTTGAAAGGTTATCTATTCCTAAACCCTGAAATAAAGCTTGCAAAACTAATAATCTATTAGCCTCTGATTTAGAACCAGTGACTTGAATCTTTTGTTGGTTTTTTAATTTTGAATTCCCTAAGACTAAATCCATCTATTTTTTTTTGTGCTTTTTTATCTGAAAATGTGCCATTAAAAAACCATATACTATAGAGAATATTGCTAATACAATAATGTAATTTCTAAATTCTGCTGTTTTTACATACACAGAAAAATCTTTAGTAATCACACTTAAAAATACTTTAATAATTACTGCTACAATAAAAAAAACTGCAGAGAATCGTGATCCTAACTTTAATAATGATGTATTTGCTAATTTGTTACTCATTTTTTATAATTTAAACTTTGTACATAAAGCGCTCCCGTGACGATAATGGCATAAACACTTCCTTCAAATACTAACCCATAAGAAAGTTCTTTATTACGCCAAATTAGCTCGAGTAATAAATATACTGAGAAACATATAACAAACGAGAAAATATTGGTGTATTTAAAAAGTAACTCTTTCATCTTACTTCAATTTTTCGTTATTATGATGCCTATCATGATCACGCTTCGTTTTAATATCTAATTTTTTATCAAAGGCATCTTGTAAATTAATTCCTGTTTGATTAGCTAAACACAAAACCACAAACATTACATCGGCAAGTTCTTCACCTAAATCTTTATTTTTATCACTTTCTTTTTCACTTTGCTCGCCATATCGACGCGCAATAATTCTAGCTACCTCACCTACTTCTTCAGTAAGTTGTGCCATATTAGTAAGCTCATTAAAATAACGAACCCCATGGTTTTTAATCCAATTATCTACTTCTAGTTGTGCGTTTTTAATGTCCATAAGTTATATTTAAAGATTCCTTGTTTTAATTTTTTAATTATAGTTAAGTTTATTCTGTTTTTTATTCTTGAAAACCTTTATTCCTAAAACTGTGAAGCACGGAACTCCAACCCAAATTAACTCACTTAAAATAACACGTATTCCCCACTCTGAAAAGAATTTAGAAATACCTATTGGCGATACCTGTATTGGCCTACAACCGAAAAAATAACGTGTGTTTTCAAAGGGTATAAAAAAACCCACTCCTAATCCGCCAGTTGTCATTGCATCCAATACTGCATGTGAAATAGTTGCTAAAAACAATACCACAAAGAATATCATTTTGTTAGCTTTCCCCAATATTAAACTCAACATTACTGACCAAATTATCGCAAAAAAATATGGAATGGGTAAACCCTCTATGTCCTAACCAATGTTCATAGGCATACCCAAACTTAAACGCCAACACATCAATATCTGGCAATATTGCAGAAATCATTGCCAAAACAAGTAATAACTTCACTTGATTTTTATCAAGTACTTTTGATAAAGTTGCTCCAACTAGCGCATGTCCGAATACTGATGCCATTATTCTTTATTTTTTGAATCTATTGTAATAGTTACAGGACCATCATTTACCAAAGAAATTTTCATATCTGCACCGAATTCTCCTGTTTGAATTTTCTTTCCAAAATCGGATTCTAGTTGTTTTATAAATGCTTTATATAACGGAATTGCTTTCTCAGACTTTGCTGAACGGGTAAACCCTGGACGATTTCCTTTTTTTGTGCTTGCAAATAAAGTAAACTGACTTACTAGAATAATATCACCATTAACATCATGAACTGACTTATTCATCAATCCATTTTCGTCAGAAAAAATACGCAATTTGGAAATTTTACCAGATAGCCATAAAATATCATCTTGAGTATCGTCATCTTCTATCCCTAATAAAACAACCAAACCTTGATTTATATTAGCAACAATAATATTCTCAATTATTACTGAAGCTTCCGAAACGCGTTGAAGTACTACTCGCATAGTTTAAAAATTAAATCTCCTCATCCTAACCTCCTCCTCAAGGGGAAGGAACTTACTCTTACTCATTTTTATAATCATCTATACGATAATGCTCATCATCTCCTTCTACCATCTGAACATAACTCTTATAACGCGAATACGCTACATCAGCATTTTCTAAAGCTTTTTTAACAGCACAATGTGGTTCTTCTATATGCAGACAGTTATTAAACTTACAATCTTGTTTTAAGGCAAAAAACTCCGGGAAATAATCGGTGATTTCTTCCTTTTCCATGTCAACAATTCCAAAACCTTTGATACCAGGAGTATCTATAATTCGAGCATCAAATGACAGATCAAACATTTCAGCGAATGTAGTTGTATGTTGTCCTTGACTATGCTGGCTAGAAATTTCTTTTGTTTTGATATCTAATCCAGGTTCAATTGTATTTACCAATGTAGATTTTCCAACTCCTGAATGCCCAACAAACATGCTTGTTTTACCAAGCATCATATCTTTTACTTTATCAATATTCCTTCCTTCCAAAGCAGATACACCAATACACTCATATCCAATTTCTCTGTACAAAGCAGCCATATATTTTACATCAAGCAACTCTTCCTCATTATAGGTATCTACCTTATTAAATAACAACACTGCTTTTACATTATATGCTTCAGCAGTTGCTAAAAAACGATCAATAAAACTAGTGAACGTAGGTGGGTTATTTAATGTAATTAACAAGAAAACTTGATCAATATTAGATGCAATAATATGTATCCTTTTAGATAAATTAACCGATTTACGGATGATGTAATTCATCCTATCATGGATTTTATGAATTACACCTGTTTGTTCATTGTTTTTCTCTTCTACGGTAAAACCTACAACATCTCCAACGGCAATAGGGTTGGTGCTTTTAATACCTTTTATCCTAAATTTACCTTTCATTCGACATTTATAAATCGTCCCTTCATCGGTTTTTACCGTATACCAACTTCCTGTAGATTTATAAACTGTTCCTGTCATAAAACAAAACTACATTGTTTTTTCCACTAATCTATTTTATACCCGTTAAAACTTTATATTTTTCCACTGCATTTCAAAAAACAAATGGTATTATTTAAAATTTAATTATCACTATTAATTACTTTCTTCTGATGACTTATTGATTCTTGATGAATAGCTTTATAAATTTTAAGGACAAATTCTTCACCTAATCCTTTTTCTTCTCCTCGAAGAATCATTTTCCCTAATATTTCATTCCACCTGTTAGTTTGCAGAATAGATACGTTGTTTTCTTTTTTCAGCTGACCGATTCCATCTGCAACTTGCATACGTTTTGATAGTAAACCTAATAACTTATCATCTAACACATCAATATTTGCTCTTAACTTCGCTAACTCCAACAAATAATCTTCTGAGGAAGCTTGTTTTTTTCTTACTTTCAAATCTATCATCATCTGAACCAATGTTTCAGGAGTAATTTGTTGCTTCGCATCCGACCATGCGTTATCCGGATCATAATGCGTTTCCACAATAAATCCATCAAAATTAAAGTCCAGTGCTGTTTGGCAAACATCAAAAATTAAACTCCTTGTCCCCGCGATATGAGACGGGTCACAAATCAATGGTAAATCAGGAAAACGGTTCTGTAAATCAATGGGTATTTGCCATTCTGGATTATTTCTATATTTTGATTTTTCAAAAGACGAGAACCCTCTATGAATTACTCCTAATTTTTTAATATCAGCTGTATATAATCGCTCTACTGCCCCTAACCACAGAGCCAAATCAGGATTCACTGGGTTTTTTACCAAAACTATTTTATTCGTTCCATGCAAAGCGTCAGCTATTTCCTGTACTATAAACGGGCTTACCGTTGTTCTAGCTCCTAGCCATAAAATGTCAACATCATACTTTAATGCCAGCTCAACATGTTTAGGATTTGCTACTTCAGTAGCAGTCATCAATCCTGTTTCAGCTTTAGCCTTTTGCAACCACTTTAACCCTTCTTCTCCAACTCCTTCAAAATTCCCTGGTCTAGTTCGTGGTTTCCAAATACCTGCTCGTAACACTGTCGCATCTGTATCTTTTAATTCGTGTGCTATTCGTAATACTTGCTCTTCAGTTTCTGCACTACATGGTCCTGCTATTACTAACGGATGTGTTAATTCCATTACATCCAACCATGTTCTTAGTTCTTTTTTATTTTCCATTCTATATTGCTATTCTAGTATTACCCTTTACAGGCATGCCTTTTTAATTTTTTATAACCTTCTAAATGATGTTCAATTACTTCACTCCTTGTGTATTCTCTTTAAGAGAATTGATTAATTCACTTTTTTTATTCTCTTTATTACTTCTATAAATTCCTAAAATTTTCAACTTTTTAACTGCTTTCTCCAACATTGTTGTCACCTCAGAAAACAACTGATAATCCTCAAACAGAACATCTACAAAAAAAGCATATTGCCATGGTTGCTCAATAACAGGAAGTGATTGTATTTTAGTTAGATTTATCTTAAAGGTACTGAACAATTGTAAAACATTGGACAAACTTCCTATATCATGATTCAATTCAAACTTAATAGATGCTTTATTCACATGTGTCACCTCAATATTTTGCTTTCTTCCTAATAAGACAAAACGTGTTTTATTATCTTTCATACTTTGAATATTACTATCCAAAATTTTCAATCCAAATTCCTTAGCAACTTGCTCTCCAGCAATTGCCGCTACACCTTTCAAGTTACTTTCTTTAATTCGTTTAGCCTCTGAAGCAGTATCTTTTCCTTCAATCACCTTAAACTGAGGAGGAAACTTTCTTAAATAGTCTTTACATTGTAATAAAGCTACAGGATGGGAATGTACTTCTTTAATGTCATGTATTGACTCACTTTCCAATGCCATTAAATGCATTTGAATGTTTAAATACACCTCATCCAAAATAACCAAATCACTTCCATCTATTAAATTATAATTTGGAAGTATTGAACCTGCAATGGTATTTTCTATAGCCAGCACCCCATAATCAGCCTTAAAACCAACTAATGAATTAGCAACTTTTTCAAAAGAATCACATTTAAGTAACTCAACTTTATCATCACCTAGGAGTTTCGTTACTGCTAAATGATGGAAAGAGCTTTCTATTCCCTGAATTGCAATCTTTGTCTTCATAATCTACTTTTTTTTTATGCCTTTATGAACATCGGTTCACTTTTTTGCATAAAAAAAGTCCCGATTTCTCGAGACTTTATATATTGTATTTGTTTAATTTATTATTTAAATAACACACGCAAAGTCTCGGCTCTTACTAAAAAAGTAAAAGTTAAAATAAAAACTTTGCCAAGTGCTTTGTGTCAACATTATAATTGTTTTGTTGGTACAAATGTATCACAAAATTGTTTGTACGCAACTTTTTTTATCTTAATTTTAGCACTCTAAATACAAATGGGTATTTATTTAACAATAAAAGATAAAATACTACATGTCAATATCAGTACAGAATATTTCTAAGTTTTATGGTGATCAAAAAGCATTAAACGATATTTCTTTTACTATTAAAAAAGGAGAAATAGTTGGGTTTCTTGGTCCAAATGGAGCTGGAAAATCTACTATGATGAAAATCCTTACTACCTATATAAACAGCTCAAAAGGTAAGGCAATAGTTAATGAATTTGATGTTACAACACAACAAAAAAATGTACAACAATGCGTAGGATATTTACCAGAACACAACCCGCTATATTCGGACATGTACGTAAAAGAATACTTATCCTTTAATACAGATATTTATAAGATAAAAAAAGAGCGAATTGAAGAAGTTATCGCTCTAACAGGGTTAACTCCAGAATCGCATAAAAAAATAAATCAGCTTTCAAAAGGATATAGGCAACGTGTTGGTTTAGCAAATGCACTTTTACACAACCCTGATGTATTGATACTTGACGAACCTACTACTGGATTAGATCCTAATCAACTTGTTGAAATTCGGGAATTAATTAAGAGTTTTGGTAAAGAAAAAACGATATTCTTATCTACTCATATCATGCAGGAAGTTGAAGCTATTTGTGATAGAGTAATAATTATCAATAAAGGGGAATTAGTTATTGACACTCCTCTTTCTGAGTTAAAGAACAACCAAGAACAGTTAATTGAAGTTGAGTTTGATTTTAGAATTGAAGATCAATTATTAAAACGACTACCTAATGTAACTGACGCGAAAAACACTTTTGGAATGACCTGGGAGATCACCTTCGACACCAAAGAAGATATGCGTTCATTAATTTTTGATTTTGCTAAGGAAAATGAACTTAAAATTTTAAAGCTAGACACCAAAAACGCTACGTTGGAAAACCTTTTTAGAGAGCTAACTGCTTAGTGCTTTCTCCAATTAATTCATCAAATATCGCATCTATTATTTTATGAAACTTTTTATCCTGATTAGGATTTGAGCAATTCATTAAAATTGACACAACTATGTTTTCTTTTGGATACACATAAAAAATACCATATCCACCTAAACCATTCCCTATATGTCCAAAATACGGGCGGTTTTTATGATCATAACTTGCTTGCCACCCAACACCATAATAGGTAAGTTTATCATCAATATTTTGAGAAGTAATAAACTCTTCTTTTACTTGTTTTGACAGAAAATCATCATTTAAATATGCATTTCCTAATTTTGCAACATCCTCTGATGTTGACAAGTAACCACCTCCAGCTAACTTGAAAAAATTATGCACTGGGGTTGCCTCAACAAAATCTCGTCTTCTTTTTTTACGATAAAACACTGCTTTATTAATCACTTCTTGTTGCTTATCTGGGAAAGTACTATTTAACCCTAAGGGGATCAAAACCTCATCTTTTACTATGTTTTCAAAAGGCTTTTGAGCAACTTCTTGCATTGCTAAAGAAAGTAAATTCCAACTATAACTTGTATATGAATATCCTTTTCCAGGCTGAAATAACAACGAGTCTTTTTCAAATAAAGCAACTCCTTCTTTAATAGTCAATGGCTTATTATTCATAAACTCATTGCCTTTATAATTACGTATTCCAGCTAAATGACCTCCTAACTGCTTTATAGTAAAATCAAAATCTTTTTTAGGAAAGTATGATACACAATTATATATAGAATCGCTTAATTTAATTTGATTTTTCGCTACCATTTTTGCCAGACCCGTAGCTGCAATAGGCTTGGAAACACTTCCTACCCTAAAAACTGTTATAGCCGGATCAACAGGCAATTCTTTTTCCAAGTCAGCATATCCATAACCTTTTGAATATTGAGTGCTTCCGTTTTTAATAATTGTTATAGCAATACCTGGAACCTTTTTCTTGCGAACAAGTTTTTTCAAAACGCGTTCGACTTTTTCAAAGCCCTGATTTTGCTGAGCAAAAATGTTATTTATGAATGAAAACATACATATCAAAAATACTATTTGTTTGTTTCTAAATCTCATAATTTTAATTAGAAATACTGACCTATTCCAAATACAATTCCCCTACTTGAATCTTCCCCTAATCCAACACCATAATCTATCCTGAAAATAGCATTGTATATTTTTTTATGAATCAAGCGCAAGCCCACGCCTGGATAAACTTTAATATTTTCGGAATCTACCAAATCATCTAAATTCCCTCCGGGTGTTCTCCAAGTTCCACTATCTAAAAATGCATTCCCTTGTAATGCAAACCAATTTTTTTCATATAAGGTATGCCTATACTCCGTATTTAATAATATTACCGCTGTCCCTCTATCAATCAGATTTCCTACTCCTCTAATATTTAAGTTATTATCTAATGCAAAAGGAGCAAAAGGACTTTCACTATTCGTAGCCAACCCCAAACGAAGTCTGCTAGCCCAGTTTCCTTTATCAGAAATTCTTTTAAAATACAACAGGTCATTCCAACCAATAAAAAAATCATCTTGCATTTCATTATTTGATGTAACAGACTGTAGAGTTAACATACTTCTAAACCCAGAAACATACTGATATGAATAATTTAATTTATCATAATCATAAACTAGCTTCAATAACAATTTATCTAAATCCAAACTCCTTGGCACCTCGACTGGAGTATCACCTGATTTGTATTGGTACTTTTCATTAAATATACTTGCTCCAATATTAAATTTGTTCACCGTATTTAATTCATACAACCCTAAAACTTCTATTGATTTATTGTTATATAAGTAATTTGCCTTTTCCTTTTTAAAATACAATGGCTCTTCACTTTTCCAATTTTGATGATTCACAGCTAGCCCTAACTTCTTACTAAAAAGATAAGGCGCCCTAAAATTCACGCTATAAGTATCATATCCGTTATTCTGATAAAAACCTCCAAATGCAATGCCTCTACCTAAAAAATTAAAGTCATATATCCCTAATTTATACGAAAACTGGTCATTGGTAGCTGTCCAAATATTTGCACTTGGTATTAGCGTGAAGTTTTCTTCTATATTATAAAACACATTATAGCCCTGACCCATATCTGTAAGAAAAACCTGATAATAAGCATGTGAAATACCAGGTAATCGCTTTAAGCGTATCATATCTTGATCCAACAAAACAGAATCAAGAATTTCATTCTGTTTTACCTCAATTATCTTATTCAAAAATGAGGCTCTCGTTTTTTTAAGCCCTCTTATTTCTAATGAAACCACCTCTTTCTTTTGCGAAAAAGACAGCACAGAACAAACTATTAAAAAAAATAAAATGATATTTCTCAAAGCACTCGTATTTTTTTAAATCTCATTAATTATATTATAAATATAGCTATAAAGATATTAAACTGTTAAAACAAAGCTCTTAGTCCTAAACTAAATGTCTGTCCCAATCCTTGAAAATTATTCCCACGCACAATTTTACCAAAAGAAGTTTCGATATTTAACATTTCTGTTAATTGATACTTTCCCCCTACACCAAGCTGCGTATAGTTTTGTTCAAAATCATTTCCTAAATCAATTAAAAACGATTGTTGCCCACTTACAAAAACTGTTGCTTTTGATGAGGGAAAGTAACTTAAGAACGCACTTAACGGTAATGTTAAACTATTATTTGCAAAACGCTCTGTAATATTTTCTGTGACAGGATCAGCATCGGCACTTTTTTCTCCAAAATTATAACCAAAATCTACTTCTCCGAAAAACTGAAACTTATCACCTGCAAATGATTTATCGTAGTAAAACTTAGTTTCCCATATATAGCTCCTCTTATCTAAATACGGTGCTCCTGGAACATCTTCAAAAACTGGAATATAAAAAGATGATTGTAATGAGAAGTTACTTACATTTTTTAATGGTTGAATTTTTACTGATGGTGCAACTGAAGACAATCCGTTTCTAGATGTTTTCCTATCGTCTTTAAAACTAAAGACATCTAAAGCTCCCACACCTCCAAAAGTATTAGACTTAGTTTGTATAATCACACCCACATTAAACCTACTTGACTCTGTTACTCCCGTAAACACCTCTAGTTTAGAAGTAAAAAATGTTTCTCTATCAATTTTAATTGATTTTGATCTTGCATTAGTTCTTTCAGTTTGCGTATATAAACTATTGAATAGTTTTATGTCCCATTGCCCTTTTTTTAATAATTTTGATGGAGTGTATTCCTGTATATTACTTTTTGTGGTTTCTTCAGACGTTTCTTCTTGTGAAAATCCTAAAAAACTAATTGACATGAGTATTCCTAAAAATGTAATTTTCAATTTCATAATGTAATTGTTAGTTGTTATTTAGTTTCATTTAAAGTCCAGTTATACGAATAGTATGAAGGCTTATATTTTGTCGGTATCTGTTCTGTCCTGTATGAATTCACAAAATCGATTAACGATATATCTCCAGTAGTAAAGTCCGATGTATACCATTCAAATATTTGTGAAAACTGAACTTTCTTTTTCTTATTGTTTACTTTTATAAACGTTGAATTATTTAAAGCTAAAGTTGTTTGCTTATCTAATTGAGATTCTAAAGTTTCGGGTAAATATGCTTTGCTGATAATTGGCGGACAGCCTAAACCAGCACACACCAATACAAAATGGAATCGAGGGTCATTTTTGAATTGCGCTCTCAATAATTTGTTTTCAATATCGTTCAGCGTTACTTTTTTTCCTGAAATCTCATGTTTTTTCTTATCAAAAAAACCAGAAACATCTAATGGTGATTTTATAGGGTATTCAGCAACCACAGATTGTATTACTGTAAGATTATAAGCATTTATCCAAAAAGCCCTATATTGATTTGAGTTTGTTTTTTCTACTTCTATTGATGAAGCCAGCACCAACAATTCATTTAACTGAGTTGGTGTCTCTTTTATTTTTTTATAAGAAACCTTTCCTTCAATTACATTTTCTTGTAAAAAAGCATCTGTCTTATCTAAAAAAACCGAAAGATCTTGTGAGAAAGCGGAAGTAAAAATTACTAAACTAAAAAATAAAATTACTCCTTTAAAAAATTGGTTCATCATAATTAGTGTAATTTAATCTTACACTAAGTCGAATTAATTGTGAGTACTTACAAATGAATTAAGGATCTTAAAAATTAAACCCGAAACTTCCTGTAACACCAAACTTACGAGCATCAGGAACCTCGAAATAATTTCCTCTGAAGTTAAAGTCAATTCTAAACACTTTAAAAATATTCCCTACCCCTAAACTGTATTCCCAATACACTTTATCATGAGGAGCTCCATATGTTTCATTTACTATGAAATTAGGAGTATTTGCATCTAGATTAATATTTTCTTGAGATAAGTCACCCCAAGCTCCTCTAACACCAACTATTTCTCTAAGATTCATTTTCTTTAAAAATGGTATTCTAGAAAAAATACGTCCGTTAAAATTATGTTCTAAGTGTACCGATGCATAAGTATCTGTAACAAAATCATAATAATCTAATAACGAGAAAGTGTTAAATATTGAAAAACGCGCTTGATTTCCAGGAATGACACTTAACAGTCCTAAAGGTACTTCACCAAATGTTTTTCCTACTTCTATATTTGAAAATAACCTACCAAAACCACCTATTTGCCATGGCTGTCTGTAAAACAATTGTAGTTTTGAATAATCAAAATCACTTGCCACAGCTCCTTTTATTCCCTGACTAAGGCTTACAAAAATTGTTGGATGATTTCCGTTTACTGCAGTTCTCTCTACACCATACCCCGTAGTTTTTCTATTTGGTGTATATGTTAATGAAAGGTTTACTTCTGATTGTTTTAATTCTGATTTTACTTGAGTAAATGTCTGATCGGTATAAAAGTCTAACCCAAAAGTAGGTGACGCTGATTTTAATGTACGATAACTCCCTGACAACTTCACTACAAAGTTTTTAGCCATTTCTGTTTCAATAGCTAACGTACTTAAATTAATAGATGTTAGTCTATCATTAGATCCTGAAGAGAACAACGACGATGATGCAAAACTTCGTCCCAATATATCATTAGTGGTAGTTAAACTAGCACCAATTTGCTCTATATCACGTCTGTTTCCTCCTGACAATATCCATCTGTTTTTTCTACTTAACAACCATTTTCCTGATAATCCATATTTAAACTGATTGTCCTTAAATCCATACGCTCCATACCCTTGAATTCTCCATTTATCATTAGGTCCGAAATAAGTTCTCCCTCCTGCTCTTACCCTCGCTCCTTCAACATCATTGAAACCAAAAGTTGAAAATATTGGTCCAAAATCAAGTTTTAACTTTGGCACTTCTACATAACCAGAAGCTAAAATACTAGCCGTATTATAAATTCGTTTAAACTTTGCAACAGTTTTTAACGTGTCTAACATTTTATAGACTCCTTCTTCATCTTTATTCAGTTTTTCCAACCTATTATCTGACCAAAAAGTTGAATCTTGATTAAAAATTTCAAAAGCATAAGGGTCTGACTCATCTTTGTAAAACTCACTACCTTTATCTTTATCAAATTGATAATCTTCATATAAAGTAGTACGTTTCCCATACACCCCTCTAGATTTATCTTTTTTAGAAAAACTAAAATCAGACATAAAATAATCTCTTTTTATTAAAAAGACAGAATCATTTAATACATCAAACTCTTGTTCTATATAAATATCCTTTACCCAGTTGATATTTGCACTTTTAGAAACTTGCAAATTGATGTCCTTAATTGCCCAAGTACTATCATTAACCCAAAAATCTCCTTTAAAAGTTAACTCATTCTTCCTACGAGGGTAATACACTATGTTGTAACACCATTTATCATTAATATAGGCACTATCAGACAGCACATAGTTGTATACGTTCACCCCTGTTCTTGAAAGTGGACTAACAAAACTTTTATCAAAAATCTTTAGATAATTATCGTAAATATTATAGTCTGAATATAAATCTTTGACAAAAGAAATGATGGTTTGATTATTACTAAAACCTGAGTTTTTATTACCAATTAAATCTTCTCTAGTTTTATTACTTTCATTATTACCATATACTTTAGATACTGATTCGTTTAAAAAAATAGGTAAATAAGTCTTCCCGGTAATTCGCGATGTATCAAGCTCTTCAAAAATAAACTCCATTCCTTTAAACAACTTGCTTTTAGCCATTGTGCTATCTACATTGTTAAAGTCGAATTCTATTTTCTCATATTTATCATATTGATATTGTTTAAATTTCTTCGTCCCATTAGAACGTTTATTCGCCCATATTTTCTTTAAAATATCGATTGCAGGATTGTTCTTCTTTGATTGTTTTCCCGAATAAATTGTTACCGTACTTAATTGACTTCCTTCTTTCAAAAGGACATTCATTTTATATGTAACGGCTTTTGGTAAATCTATATTTTCAGTTTCATACCCCACAAACGACACTTGTAATGTTTGATATCTTTCTGATGACTCTAAATAAAACCTACCATTTTCATCTGTAATGGTACCTACAGTAGAATTTTTGAAAATTACATTCGCAAAAGGTACCGGATAATTATCTTCATCTATTACTAGCCCACTAACTTTAGTTTGAGCCAATAGTATTGTTGAAATGAAAAGTAAAAGTATGGTTAGTATATTCTTCATATAAATAAAAAGCTTCATTAGTATTAAGTACTAATGAAGCTCAAATATAAGTTAATTATTAAAAAGTTTATCTATACATAACCTTTTTAACAGACTTGATTACATCATTCATATTAGGCAACCATTCCTCAAGTAATACTGGAGAATATGGTGCTGGAGTATCAGCTGTATTAATTTTTTCAATTGGCGCATCTAAATAATCAAACGCATGGTTTTGCACTTGATACGTAATTTCTGTAGCTACATTTCCAAATGGCCAAGCTTCTTCTAAAATCACTAACCTATTAGTTTTCTTAACAGACTCAATAATTGTAGCAGTATCTAAAGGCCTAACAGTTCTTATATCAATAATTTCACAAGAAATTCCATCCTTTTCTAATTCTTCAGCTGCTTTATAAGCCTCCTTGATGATTTTCCCGAAAGAGACAATAGTTACATCTGTCCCTTTACGTTTTATGTCAGCAACTCCTATCGGTAATACATACTCACCGTCTGGCACTTCTCCTTTATCACCATACATTTGTTCAGATTCCATGAAAATCACGGGATCATTATCGCGAATAGCTGCTTTTAATAATCCTTTTGCGTCATAAGGATTGGATGGCACAACAACTTTTAATCCTGGTGTATTAGCAAACCAATTTTCAAATGCTTGTGAATGCGTAGCTCCTAATTGTCCTGCTGAACCTGTTGGCCCTCTAAAAACAATTGGACAGTTAAATTGCCCTCCAGACATTTGTCTGATTTTTGCAGCATTATTTATAATTTGATCAATACCTACTAAAGAAAAGTTAAACGTCATGTATTCAACAATTGGTCTATTCCCAGTCATTGTAGACCCAACAGCTATCCCTCCAAATCCAAGTTCTGCAATTGGTGTATCAATAACTCTTTTAGCACCAAACTCATCTAACATTCCTTTAGATGCTTTATATGCTCCATTATATTCTGCAACTTCTTCACCCATTAAATACACAGTTTCATCTCTGCGCATTTCCTCACTCATTGCCTCACATATTGCTTCTCTAAACTGAATTGTTCTCATTAATAGTATTATTTAATTTCTAATAACAAACAAAAATAGACAATTCATGAAATTTATACTTGAAAAAAAGCAATAAATTTACTGTGCACGCACAGTAGTGATTCTTAAAAAATATCTGTATATTTGGTGCCATAAAATTATTTCAACTTTTTAATATAAATATCATGAATATATTAGTGTGTATTAGTCATATTCCAGACACTACATCAAAAATTAACTTCACTAATGGTGACACAGAGTTTGACACTAACGGAGTACAATTTGTAATTAATCCTAATGATGAATTTGGATTAACAAAAGCGATGTTTTTGAAAGAACAAAACGGAGCTACTGTTACAGTTGTAAATGTTGGAGGAGCAGATGCTGAACCTACTTTACGTAAAGCATTAGCAATTGGAGCAGATAATGCTATAAGAGTTAACGCAGAAGCTAAAGATGGTTTTTTTGTTGCTAAACAATTAGCAGAAGTGGTAAAAAACGGAAACTATGATTTAGTAATTGCTGGAAAAGAATCATTAGACTATAACGGTGGGATGGTACCAGGTATGTTAGCAGGATTTACTGATTATAACTTTGTTAATGCATGTACTTCACTAGAACTTGACGGAAACAATGCTGTAACTGTAAGAGAAATTGATGGAGGTAGTGAAACTGTTAGTACTAGCCTACCATTAATATTGGGTGGTCAAAAAGGATTAGTTCAGGAAAGCGAATTACGTATTCCTAACATGAGAGGAATCATGATGGCTCGTAAAAAACCTTTACAAGTTGTAGAAGCTTCTGGATCGGATAACCAAACAAACGTAGTAAGTTTTGAAAAGCCTGCGGAGAAATCAGCAGTAAAGCTAGTTAGCCCAGATAATATTGATGAATTAATCAGTTTACTACATAACGAAGCAAAAGTAATATAAGCCTCATAGAGGCATTAACTAAAACACCATTACGAATAATTATCAAGAGAAGTATTTTTTTTACAAACAAATTACCTCACTGAGAAAGCCTTCGTAATGACATTAAAAACTAAGTTAAAGGTATTCGTTTTAGAATAATTCTAAAATCCAAAACCTAAAACCTAAAATCAAATAAATTATGTCTGTTTTAATATTCGCTGAATCAAATAACGGAAAATTCAACAAAGCAACTTTAGAAGTTGCTTCATATGCAAAAGAAATTGCAAATACTTTAGGTACAACGGTTACTGCTGTTGCTATTAATGCTTCAGAAACTACTGAATTAGCTCAATACGGAGTTGATAAATTACTAACCGTAACTAATTCAAGTTTAGAAAATTTTAACGCAAGAGCTTATGCTGATGTGATTAAACAAGCTGCAGAAAAAGAAAATGCAACTCTTGTGGTAATGTCTTCTACAACTAATGGAAAATACTTATCTCCTTTAGTTGCTAGTAATTTAAATGCAGGTTATGCTTCAAATGTTATAGCAACACCTGAAAGCACATCTCCTTTTAAAGTAAAAAGAACTGCTTTTTCTAACAAAGCTTTTAGTATCACTGAAATTTCTAGTGACAATAAAGTAATTGCATTAGCTAAAAACGCTTTTGGATTAAAAGAAAACACTACAAGCACTACACATGAAGCTTTTGATGCAACTATAAACGATGCACATTTAGCAACAACTGTAACTGCAGTTGATAAAACTACAGGTAAAATAACTATTGCTGATGCTGATATAGTAGTTTCTGCAGGAAGAGGATTAAAAGGTCCTGAAAACTGGGGAATGGTAGAAGAGCTAGCAGGTATACTTGGTGCAGCTACAGCATGTTCAAAGCCTGTTTCTGATTTAGGATGGAGATCTCATAATGAGCACGTAGGACAAACTGGTAAACCAGTAGCCTCTAACTTATATATTGCAATTGGAATTTCTGGAGCTATCCAACATTTAGCAGGAATTAACGCATCTAAAGTAAAAGTAGTTATCAATACAGATCCTGAAGCACCTTTCTTTAAGGCTGCAGATTATGGTATTGTTGGTGATGCTTTTGAAGTTGTTCCAACCTTAATTGAAAAATTAAAAGCTTTTAAAGCGCAAAACGCATAATTTTTTTATAAATTGTGCCTCTATATGGGCTATCTAAATTTATGACCAATAGCGTCCTAAGTTTAGATAGCTTTTTTAATTTTATATAATTGATGTTGATATTTCACTTGACATCTTTTAAATTATGCTGATGAGTTTAGTACGACTAAATATTAAAGGAATATCTTATAGCCAAACACAAAATGGCGCATACGCACTTATCTTAAATGAAGTAGATGGTGAACGAAAATTACCAATTGTTATTGGAGCATTTGAAGCTCAATCTATTGCAATTGCTTTGGAAAAAGAGATAAAACCTCCAAGACCGTTAACACATGATTTATTTAAAAGTTTTGCCGACAGATATCAAATCTTCGTAAAACAAGTCATTATTCATAAATTAGTTGATGGTGTTTTCTATTCAAGTATTATTTGTGAACGAGACAAAATAGAAGAAATTATTGATGCTAGAACTTCTGATGCTATAGCATTAGCACTTCGTTTTAACGCTCCTATTTTTACTTATAAAAACATATTAGACAAAGCTGGAATATTCTTAAACTTACCAGCAAAAGAAGATGACCCTGAAGATGTGCTAAATGAAGATATTGTTTTTGAAGAACCAGATTCAACAACATCAAATTATTCACACCTAACTTTACAAGAATTAAATGAAGCTCTTGGTGAAGCTGTATCCAATGAAGATTACGAAGCTGCAGCAAGAATTAGAGATGAAATTTCCAAAAGAGAACAATAAACTAATTGTGGTTGTTAGTTTGTTGTTTACCTAAACTATTTTATACTTAATATGAAACAATTTTTAACTTGTTTAATAATTCTATTTAGCGTTATTACATTTGGACAAAATATTGACCAAAAATGGCATTTTAATGCTATTGAAAACAACAATACCAGTGTTATTGAAATTGATTCTGAAAAAGACTTCTTATCACTAAAAAAAAATCAGTTTGAATACCAATTAGCCGCTAAAAACAATTTAAAAGCTAAAGGTGATTATATAGTACAAAATGATTTATTAATCTTCTACTACACACAACCAAACGACACTATTAGAAGGTATCGAATCACTAAACACACTGACTCAACATTAGTATTTACAGAAAATACAACTACATACTCATTTAAAAGAGATCAGCTTAAAAACGAATCAATTCCTGTAGCAACAACTACAATTGACACTATTGTCCCAAGCCAAGGATTTTCTATGAAAAGTTTATGGAGAGGTGTTTTAGGAATGATTTCTTTAATCTTTATCGCGTTTCTTTTTAGTAGTGATCGAAAAAACATCAACTGGAAAACAGTAGGCATAGGAGTTAGTTTTCAACTAATTATTGCTGTTTGTGTTTTAAAAGTATCGTTTATTCAAGGGATTTTCGAATGGATCGGTCAGTTGTTCGTAAGCGTACTTGACTTCACAAGAGCTGGTAGTAAATTTTTATTCGAAGGACTAGTTGTTGACATGGACACCTTCGGATTTATTTTTGCTTTCCAAGTACTACCTACTATTATATTTTTCTCAGCACTAACTTCAGTGTTATTTTACTTAGGTATTATACAGAAAGTTGTTAAAGTAATGGCCTGGGCATTATCGAGAGTTCTAAAAATTTCTGGAGCTGAAAGTTTAAGTGTTGCTGGAAATATCTTTTTAGGACAGACTGAAGCACCATTGTTAATAAAGGCTTATTTAGAAAAAATGAATAAATCCGAAATGCTACTAGTAATGATTGGTGGTATGGCAACAGTTGCAGGAGCAGTACTTGCAGCTTATATTGGTTTCTTGGGAGGTGACGATCCTGTTTTAAGATTAAAATTTGCCAAGCACCTTTTAGCAGCTTCAGTTATGGCTGCACCAGGAGCTATAGTAATTTCTAAAATATTATACCCTCAAACTGAAGCTGTAAATACTGACGTAAAAGTTTCATCAGAAAAAATTGGATCAAACATTCTTGATGCAATTGCAAACGGAACCACTGACGGATTAAAATTAGCAGTAAACGTTGGGGCAATGTTATTGGTATTTGTTGCTTTTATAGCAATGATTAATGGAGTATTAGGCTGGGTAGGAGATTTTACAACAATCAATGATTTCATGGCATCCAATACACCTTATACAAAACTATCTTTAGAAGCTATTTTAGGAACGGTATTCGCCCCTTTAATGTGGTTAATAGGTATTGCTAAAGAAGATGTAATGATGATGGGGCAATTACTAGGAATAAAATTAGCGGCGAGTGAATTTGTAGGATATATCCAATTAGCCGATCTAAAAAACGCTGCAAACACTACTCACCTAACCTATAACAAGTCTATTATCATGGCGACGTATATGTTATGCGGGTTTGCAAACTTTGCATCTATAGGTATTCAAATTGGAGGAATTGGATCTTTGGCTCCTGGGCAACGTAAAACATTATCAGAGTTTGGAATGAAAGCTTTAATTGGCGGAACAATAGCTTCATTAATTTCCGCTACTATTGCAGGAATGATTATTGGATAGTAACGAATCGCTAAAGATATATCCCTTATCTTTTTCAGTTAATGTCCTTTTAATAAAATACTAAGCTTCAGGCATATTGCTTGAAGCTTTTTTTTTTTACTTTAGTAGCCTCTAATAATTAAAACCGATTCCCACTTTCATGGGAAATGATTATGAAACAATATATCGATTTAGTAGAACACGTTTTAGCTAACGGAAATGAAAAGGAAGATAGAACAGGAACAGGAACTAAAAGTGTTTTTGGCTATCAAATGCGATTTGATTTAAATGAAGGTTTCCCAATGGTAACCACAAAGAAACTACATTTAAAATCTATTATTCATGAATTGTTATGGTTTATAAAAGGTGATACTAACATCAAATACCTTCAAGACAACGGAGTAAAGATCTGGAATGATTGGGCAGATGAAAATGGTGATTTAGGACCTGTTTACGGACATCAATGGCGTAACTGGAATTCTGATGATATTGATCAATTACAAGAAGTAATTACAACTATCAAAAATAACCCAGATAGCAGACGAATGCTGGTTGCCGCATGGAACCCTTCTGTTTTACCTGATACTTCAGTTTCTTTTAGTGAGAATGTAGCAAACAATAAAGCTGCCTTACCACCTTGTCACGCGTTCTTTCAGTTTTATGTAGCTGATGGAAAATTATCATGTCAGTTATACCAACGTAGCGCCGATATCTTTTTAGGAGTACCATTTAATATTGCGTCATACGCTTTATTAACTATGATGATTGCTCAAGTTTGCGATTTAGAAGTAGGTGAGTTCGTCCATACTTTTGGTGACGCTCATATTTACAACAACCATAAAGAGCAATTTGAATTACAATTATCTAGAGAAACAAGAGAATTGCCAAAAATGAAAATGAATCCAGCAATTAAAGATATTACTGGTTTTACTTTTGAAGATTTTGAATTAGTGAATTACAATCCACATCCAGGAATTAGAGGGATTGTAGCTGTTTAATAAAACAATATGCAAAACCAACACGAACAATACGAAAATGCCCGCAAGCGAACCAAGCAAAAAAAACGCTTGTATTTCCATTTTATCCTATTTGTTTTAGGAGCTATTACAATAGCGATACTAAACAAAGGCTTAGGGATTGGCGAAGATATTATTCCTAATTGGTATGCAATTGCAATTGGTATTTGGTCATTTTTGTTCGCAATACATTTTGTTAATGTATTTATAACCAATCGTTTTTTCGGAAAAGAATGGGAACGTATACATACTGATAAAATTCTTTCGAAACATGATAAAAAAATTAAGAAATTGGAAAAAAATGTTTTAAAGGAATTTAACATCCAAGAAAAAGTAACTAATTACCAAAAAAACAAGCAAGTGATCACTCTTATAGCAGCTGCAGCAGAAAACAACGAAATAGGAAAAGACAATAAATTAATTTGGCACCTAAGTAACGACTTAAAACGTTTTAAGAAATTAACTTCAGGGCATGCAATAATAATGGGACGAAAAACTTTTGAAAGTTTCCCTAAAGCATTACCAAACAGAACTAACGTTGTAATTACTAGAGATCGTCATTACACTGCAGAAAAAGCTGTAGTTGCTCATTCACTAGAAGAAGCATTAGACGTTACAAAAGAAGACAGCCAGCCATTTATTATCGGCGGAGGAGAAATATACAAACAAGCATTAAGTATTGCTCACAGAGTTGAACTAACTAGAGTACATCACCCTTTTGAAGCCGATACATATTTCCCTGAACTAAATAAATCATGGAAAGAGGCGGCTCGAGAAGATTGTTTTAAAGATGAAAAACATGATTACGATTATAGTTTTATCACATATGAAAGAGCATAACTAACAACAAATAAGACCTCATCGGATGCAAACCTTTGAGGTCTTTCTATTTATTTCCTTATTTTTGTACCACGAAATTTAAACTAATGGTTACCTAATACTAAGAGAACCTTTAAAAACATATACAATGAAAGCATACATTTTCCCTGGTCAAGGGGCACAATTCTCAGGAATGGGATTAGAATTATATGAAAATTCTCCCGAAGCACAAGCGTTATTTGAAAAAGCAAATGACATATTAGGTTTCCATATTACAGACATTATGTTTGAAGGTACTGCTGAACAATTAAAGGAAACTAAAGTAACACAACCAGCTATATTTTTACATTCTGTAATTTTAGCAAAAACATTAGGAGATTCTTTCAAACCAGAAATGGTTGCAGGACACTCATTAGGTGAATTCTCTGCTTTAGTAGCAAATGGGGCTTTAACTTTTGAGGATGGGTTAAAACTTGTTTCTCAACGTGCAATAGCAATGCAAAAAGCTTGTGAAGCTCAACAAAGTACTATGGCTGCTGTTTTAGGATTGGATAATGATGTAGTTGAAAAAATATGTGCCGCTACAGAAGGAGTCGTAGTTGCTGCAAACTACAATTGCCCAGGACAATTAGTAATCTCTGGAGAAATCGATGCCATTAATACTGCTTGTGAGGCTTTAAAAGAAGCTGGAGCTCGTAGAGCATTAGTTTTACCTGTAGGTGGAGCTTTTCACTCTCCTATGATGGAGCCAGCTCGCGAAAAGTTAGCAGCAGCAATTGAAAACACAACTTTTAGTACGCCAACTTGCCCTATTTATCAGAATGTAACCGCAAGTGCTGTAACGGATGCTGAAGAGATTAAAAAGAATTTAATTTTACAATTAACAGCCCCTGTAAAATGGACCCAATCAGTACAAAAAATGATTGCTGATGGAGGAACTTCATTCACTGAAGTTGGCCCAGGTAAAGTGTTACAAGGCTTAATGCGTAAAATTGACAGAACTGTTGAAGCAAATGGAGCTAGTTTAAATATTGAGGTTTAATCTCATTTTTATAAAATAATAAAGGGTAGCTAAATTAGCTACCCTTTATTATTTATACATACCTCATTATTACAATGTCATAATAAATAGCAAAATTCCCACAACCAACATCAGAATTACATTAATGAATATTGTAAATTTTTGCCCTGGTTTATTATTCATTATTACAAAATACATTGGAACAAATAATGCTAGAAATACGACAATACTAATCGTCAGCAATACACTAGCGTAAGGCCACTGCATAATTTTAAATAAACAACCAATTCCTCCTACTAAAGTAAGTAAGAAACCTGTAGACACTAAAATTATGTTATGTTTTACATCCTTATCTTTAAATTTCAATATGATAAGTGATGGTAAAAACAACAAACAAAACAACAGCATTCCTCCAAATAGTATAATCCCAGTACCTGTTAAATGATGTAGTTTATAATACACCCCAAACCCAAGTAATAGCACGGAAAGCACTCCTGACAATTGAAGCATACTCTTTAAAAAATCAATGCTTTTAGAATTCACTAAACTATCCGTTTCACGCTGTAATTCTTTTAATTCTTGGTTAAAAAAACGAGGCATTACTTTTTCATAATACACTTTAAAGTTTCCATTTTCAGGTAGCTCCTCTTCCATTAAACAACAAACATGATCTACAATATTCTCTTGTAAATCTTTTAAAACAACACCTCTATTTTTTAAATCAGCTAAAATAAAATCAATATGTTCATCTCTAATTTTAAACATTACCTGTTTTAGTATTAGTCCCTAATAATACTTGCATAGTTTTCATAAACTCCGAAAATTCAGTGACTTTTTCTTCTACAGATACTTTACCTGACTTGGTTAAGGAATAATACTTACGTACGCGTTTACCAATAAATACTTTCTCTGTGACAAGTTCTCCTTTTTTTTCTAAAGCATGTAAGGTTGGATACAGAGCGCCTTCTGTAATTTGAATTTTCCCTTCGGTTAATTCTTTTACTCGATTGGTAATTTCGTATCCATACATTTTACCTTGCTCTTTTAAGAGTTTTAAAATGATCGTTTTTAATGTTCCCTTAATTAATTCCGATGAGTACATAATTTTTTATATAAGTATTACAGTGTAACTAAAATTAGCTACACTGTAAATTTAATTTATTATACCGCTTTTTGATACTTATCCATAAAGAAAGATGGCAACAACCCAAAGTTTAGCAATAAAAATCCTGCAAACATTATCATTCCTCTATATGGCCAATGGAAAAATTTAAACATGGTTCCGATTCCGAAAAAAAATAATGTTAAAAATGCGATGATATACGTTCTCTTTTTCATAATTAATGTGTTTTAAATTAATAGTATTTGTTTATAAACTTCTCTTATGCATAATTCAAATATACATAAGAAAACAATGCATAGTGTTTTTTACATAAGAAAATTATGTATTAGCAAATTTACGAATACATTAAAAAGGAAATAAAACGGATGATTATTTTAGCTCAACAGCCACAGACAATACGTTTGGAAGATATTGATGATCAAATACATTTAAAACTTTAATTTGATACATTCCTTGTTCATTAAATTCATATTGCTCTTTAATAATGAACTTAAAGTCACAATAGTCACCAAGACAATCACCTAAATCGTTAGCGTTATTATCTCGTAAACGAAGGGCAAAGGGTATTTTTTCTATTTGATGTAAAGGGGAAATAATATAAAGCTCTAATGGAATTTCAGAAAACTGGAATCCATGTATATAACTAATATTTAATTGAATAGATTTTAATTCTTTATCAGACGAATTGTTAAAATCTAGCGATAATACATCTGATTGATACCATCTGTTCTTAGGGAAATCTAATTGTGCTGTATGCTTATTTGTACATTGAACACATATAATAAACCCAAAAGCACACATAAGTAGGTAAAGTGATTTTCTTAAGAACAGATGCATCAAATGGGGCTTGTTTACATTCATAACGTAACAATTTATTATTTAGTATGTTAAAGCACCAAAAATTCCATGTTCAAAACTTAATCGGTATTATGTCGTTATTTTTTAATTTTATTTTCCCAATTCCATGCAGAAAGCATTGCCTCATCTAGAGTTGATTCAGCTTTCCAACCTAATTGTGAGGTTACTTTTTGAGTGTTAGCATAGGCCTCAATAACATCGCCAACTCTTCTTGGAGCGAAACTATAGTTTAAAGAAGTATTGGAAACTCTTTCAAAAGACTGAATTACTTCTAAAACAGAACTTCCTTTTCCTGTTCCAATATTGTATGTTTCGAAATTACAACTGTTATTATTATTAATCAACCTTTCAACTGCTATAACATGTGCCTTTGCTAAATCGACTACATGAATATAATCTCTAACACAAGTACCATCTATTGTAGAATAATCGTTTCCAAACACAGATAACTCTTTCCTAAGCCCAATTCCTGTTTGAGTGATATAAGGAACTAAATTTTGAGGAACTCCAATGGGAAGCTCTCCTAATTCTGCAGAAGAATGCGCTCCAATTGGATTAAAATAACGCAAAGCTATAGCCTTTAATTGCGTAGAAACCTTACAGGTGTCTTCTATAATTTCTTCACCAATTTGTTTTGTATTTCCATAAGGAGATTCTGCTTTTTTTACAGGAGCATTTTCTGTAATAGGCAATTCATCTGCTTGACCATATACTGTACAGGAACTACTAAATATGAAATTATTAATTTGATATTTTTCTAATGCTTGTAATACATACACCAAAGTTGTAACATTATTTTCATAATAAAGTAGCGGATTTTCTACACTCTCTCCAACAGCTTTACTAGCAGCAAAATGAATTACTCCAGCAATATTCTGATGCGTTTCAAAAAAAGAAAAAACAGCCGATTTATCTCGTAAATCTAGTTGCTCAAAATACGGACGAATACTTGTAATGTTTTCAATACCGTCTAAAACAGATAATGTAGAATTTGATAAATTATCTATAACAACAACCTCAAATCCTTTTTGTTGTAGCTCTACAACTGTATGAGAGCCAATAAAACCAAGTCCTCCTGTTACAAGTATTTTCATTTTATTTGAATTAAAAAAAAAGCCATGAAGAAATCAAGGCTTTTATTAATTTGAATACTATTATTTCCTTACAAATTCTATCACTTTGGAAGTAATGAACTCAATTTGCTCATCATCTAACTCGGTATGCATAGGTAAAGATATTACCTCTTTTATCAACTGATTAGTTACTGGAAAATCCTCTTCGTTATAACGAGCATCCACATATGCTTTTTGACTATGCAATGGAATTGGATAATACACTCCACAAGGAATTTCATTCTCATTTAAAAATTGAGCTAATGCATCTCTATCTACTCCATTTACCTTTAAGGTATATTGATGAAACACATGGTCACCAGAACGAACAGGGGTTGTTATACAATCAATAGCTGAAAAAGCTTTATCATATTTAGATGCTGCTAATTGACGTGCTGAATTATATTTCCCTAAATTTTTCAACTTAGCTCTTAATACTGCTGCTTGAATTGAATCTAATCGAGAGTTTACTCCAACTACATCATGATGATATCTTTTATACATACCATGATTTACAATTCCACGTATTGTATGTGCTAGTTCATCATCATTTGTAAAAATTGCTCCACCATCACCATAACAACCTAAATTTTTAGAAGGAAAAAATGACGTTGAAGCTACGTGACCAATTGTTCCAGCTTTCTTTGTAGTTCCATCAGCTGAAGTATAATCCGCTCCAATAGCCTGAGCATTATCTTCAATAACAAATAAGTTATGCTTTTCAGCCAACTTCATTATTTCATCCATATTAGCACATTGTCCAAATAAATGTACCGGAACAATTGCTTTTGTTTTTGGTGTAATTGCTTTTTCAATAGCAGCAATGTCAATATTAAAATCATCTGGATTAACATCAACTAATACAGGTGTTAAATTCAATAATGCTATGACCTCAACTGTAGCCGCAAAAGTAAAATCCGCAGTAATTACTTCATCACCTGGTTTTAAACCAAGTCCCATCATTGCTATTTGCAACGCATCTGTTCCGTTTGCACACGGTATCACATGTTTCACATCCAAATACGTTTCTAATTCAGACTGAAACCCTTTTACCTCTGGTCCGTTTATATATGCTGTAGAGTCTAGTACATTTAAAATTGATGCATTAACTTCTTCTTTTATTTTTGCGTATTGACCTTTAAGGTCTACCATTTGAATTTTCTTCATGCCGAATTTTTACTATGAATTTGTTCAAAAATACAAAATCCAATTTGTTTATGTATTGAATTTGAGCTAAGAAATGTATTTTAGCATTCAGAATAATCAATGTCCTCGATGCAAGCATTCGAAACATGGATTTAAACTAATATTTCGTTCGAAGAAAGTCTCGATAAATTAAAACCCACTGGTGGGAATAAACGTACTTACATCTTGTTATTTTTTTATAATATTCTAACTCATATTACTAGTTTCTTATTAAAAGGAATTGCTTTATTTAATCCCAAAATAAAACAATTCGTTGATGGAAGAGTAACTGTTTTTAAAACACTAGAGAACGCTATCTCAAAAACAGACAAGACTATTTGGATTCACTGCGCTTCATTAGGAGAGTTTGAACAAGGGTTACCCATTATTAAAAAACTCAAAAAACAATACACTTCACATAAAATAATTGTTAGTTTTTTCTCACCTTCAGGATATGAAGTGAAAAAAAACAGCCTAGATGCTGATGTGATTATCTATTTGCCTTTGGATACTAAAACCAATGCCAAACGTTTTTTAAACAATATACATCCAGACATTGCAATTTTTATTAAATATGAATTTTGGCCTAACTATTTAAATGAATTAAAAAAACAAAACATTAAAACGGTATTAATTTCTGGTATTTTCAGAGAAAATCAGATCTTCTTTAAACCATTTGGGAAAGGAATGAGAAAATCACTGCATACATTTGATCATTTTTTTGTTCAAAATAAAAACTCTCAAGAGCTCCTAGATTCTATAAATTTTAAAAATGTGACTATATCTGGGGACACCCGTTTTGATAGAGTTTCTGAAATTGTAACTAGGGACAATCAGTTAAAATTCATTGAACAGTTTAAACAAGATAAAACAACAATAGTTTATGGAAGTTCATGGAGTGATGATGAAACTATTTATTTAGACAACTTAAACAATTCTAAAAATATAAAACATATTATTGCTCCTCATGATATTAAACCAAATAAAATATCCAAGTTAAAAAGCCTCATCACTAAATCGGTCATTTTATTTTCTGAAATAGATGGTAAAAACTTAGCCGATTATGACGTACTCATAATTGATACAATTGGTTTACTTACTAAAATTTATAGTTATGCCGACATCGCTTATGTTGGTGGAGGGTTCAAAACAGGGCTTCATAACACTCTAGAACCAGCTGTATTTGGAATACCTGTAGTAATTGGGCCAGAATACCAAAAATTTCAAGAAGCTATTGATTTAGTATCACAAAAAGGAATACTATCTGTTTCAGATAAAGAATCATACAATAAAACTATATATAAACTCACAAGCTCTTCATCATATAGATTAACTGCAGGAAAAATTAATAGCCGTTATATTAAAAATAATGCAGGGGCTACAACAAAAGTTCTAGAATATTTAAATCTCAAATAAAAAAAACCAAAAACAAATGTTTTTGGTTTTTTTTTATTATCCGTAAGGATATTCAATATTGGACTATTCAATTATAATTTTTCAAAATTTACATGCTCCATAGTTCCATTAAGTTCATTACTCAATCCTGATAATGAAACATTTAAACTGGACAATATATTAACATCCCATTCATTATGAAACATACGCAAAGGAGCTTCTTTTGTTGGTACTAGTATTTGCAATCCTTTTTTTATTTCTAAAACACTCCATGAACCTTCAATAGTAAATGATTCTGATTCATTTGTAATCAATAATTCATTATTTGTTTTAAATTCAAATACAAATCCTCTTAAGTTTTCCGTGGTATCTCCTGTAGTTTTTTCAACATCAGCAACTTCCCATTTACCTAACATATCATTTTCAGTAAGTGGCACTGCAATTATTGCTTCATCATCACTACTACATGACACAAATAACAAACTTGTAAATAATAATAAAAACATCTTTTTCATAACATAACTTTTTTATCTTCAACTAAATAGCTATGTTTTTCTGGAGACTCCAAATATATATAAAAAAATTCATTTCACAACAAAAAAAGACGTTTTCACAACAAATAAAATGTCGCAATTCGTTAAAAACCAGTTTTTTACCGACCAAACACTAAATTTAAAACACTACTTTACTAACATACGTTTGATTTCATTCAATTTCATTAACGCTTCAATTGGAGTAAGTGTATCAATATCTGTATCAATGATTTCATTTTTCAAATCGGTTAATAATGGATCGTCTAAATTAAAAAAGCTTAATTGCATCTCATCTTGTACAGCATTTAAGTTATCTGTAAGCTCTTCTGAAGAATGGGATTTTTCTAATTTTTGAAGTATTTTATTCGCCTTTCTTATTACTTGTTGTGGCATTCCAGCCATTTTAGCCACATGAATTCCAAAACTATGGTGACTCCCTCCTGCTACTAATTTTCTTAAAAAAAGTACATTATCTTTAGTTTCTTTTACAGAAACATTAAAGTTTTTAATACGTTTAAATGTTTCTGTCATTTCATTCAACTCATGATAATGGGTTGCGAATAATGTTTTTGCTTTTGAAGGGTGCTCATGCAAGTATTCGGAAATAGCCCACGCAATGGAAACGCCATCATAGGTACTTGTACCACGACCAATTTCATCTAACAACACCAAACTCCTATCCGATAAATTATTCAAAATAGATGCTGTTTCATTCATCTCTACCATAAAAGTAGATTCCCCCATAGAAATATTATCACTTGCTCCTACTCGAGTAAATATTTTATCAACTAAGCCAATTCTAGCTGAATCAGCAGGCACAAAACTCCCCATTTGAGCCAACAGAACAATCAAGGCAGTTTGACGTAAAATTGCTGATTTACCAGACATGTTAGGCCCCGTAATCATTATCATTTGCTGAGTATCTTTATCTAAAAAAACATCGTTAGCAATATAAGTGTCTCCTATTGGTAATTGCTTTTCAATTACTGGATGACGGCCATTTTTAATCTCTAAATCAAATGAATCATCTATGGTTGGCAATACGTAATTATTTGTTTTTGCTAATTCTGCAAATGAGCACAAACAATCTAATTGACCTATTAAATTTGCATTCTGCTGTACGGACTTTATATAATTAGCCATCCAAAGCACCATTTCGGAAAATAATTGCTGCTCTAGAGCACCTATTTTCTCTTCCGCACCTAATATTTTAGTCTCGTACTCCTTTAGTTCTTCTGTTATATAACGTTCAGCATTTACCAAAGTTTGTTTTCTAATCCATGTTTCAGGAACTTTATCTTTATGGGAATTTCTAACTTCTATATAGTATCCAAATACATTATTCGATGCTATTTTTAAAGATGTAATTCCAGTTGCTTCTGTTTCACGTTGCAACATTTTATCCAAATAATCTTTCCCTGAATATGCTAAACCTCTATATTCATCCAACTCTTTTGAATATCCTTCAGCTATTGCATTTCCTTTTAAAATATTAACTGGCGCCGCTTCATTTAGTGTTTTTTTTATTTTACTTCGTAGTAAATCACAATCATGTAAATTATCTCCTATAGCTTTTAAGGCATCATTATCACAATTTGTAGCCAAGGTTTTAATTGGTACAATTGCCTCTAATGAGTTTTTTAATTGAATCACTTCTCTAGGGCTCACTTTTTGAGTAGCCACTTTAGATATCAATCGCTCAATATCGCCAATTTGTTTGATATAATTACTTATTTTATCATATAACATTGTTTCTTCTAGTAAATAAGAAACCACCTGATGGCGCTGTTTAATTTTAATTACATTTTTTAACGGCAAAGCCAACCAGCGCTTAAACATTCTCCCTCCCATTGGAGAAATTGTTTTATCAACAACATCTAATAACGTTACTGCATTTACAGCTAGTGAACCGTATAACTCTAGGTTTCTAACAGTAAACCTATCCATCCATACATATTCATCTTCTGCAATTCTGTTAATTGCAGTAATATGCGATAGTTTATTATGTTCTGTTTCTGACAAGTAATATAAAATTGCTCCCGAAGCAACTATTCCTTCTTGTAAATGTGCGACACCAAAACCTTTTAACGAACTAGTTTTAAAATGTGATATAAGGTTTTCTTGAGCATAATCATTTTTAAAAATCCAATCTTCTAAATAAAATGAATGGTAATCATTCCCAAATGCTTCTTGAAAATCCTTTTTCTTATGTTTTTGTACTAATACTTCACTCGGGCTGAAATTCTGTAATAATTTATCAATATATTCTTCATTTCCTTGAGAAGTTAAAAACTCTCCTGTAGACACATCTAAGAATGAAATTCCAATTTGTTGCTTTCCAAAGTGTAATGCACACAAAAAGTTATTTGTTTTTGAATGCAGTACCTCATCGTTTAAGGCAACACCAGGCGTAACTAGTTCTGTAACCCCTCTTTTAACTATTGATTTTGTTTGCTTAGGATCTTCCAGCTGATCACATATCGCTACACGCATACCTGCTTTTACTAATTTTGGCAAATACGTATTTACAGAATGATGCGGAAAACCTGCTAGTTCAATTTTCTCTCCACCGTTATTACGATGAGTTAATGTTATCCCTAACACCTGAGCTGCTTTTATGGCATCTTCACCAAAAGTTTCATAAAAATCCCCTACTCGAAACAACAACATTGCATCAGGATACTTAGTCTTGATGGTATTGTATTGTTGCATTAACGGGGTTACTCTTTTCTCTTTTGTTTCTTTTTTTGCCAATGGATTTCCTTTTAAATTCGATATAATAGTCAACTATTAATGTGTTCTTCAATTAAATTATTATTATCAATACACATCTCAAACACTTTAAACTTAGTAGTTATCTATTAATAATGCGAATTTAATTAAATTACTATAACTTTTTATATTCTTAGGATATTTAGTATTTTTGGAAACCAAGTTTTTTTGGCATAATCATTGAAGAACTTATTATTAAATAAAATTAAATTAAATATCATGAAAAAACTAATAACATTTGTATTTGCAATCGCCTTATTTACAGGAGCTACAGTTAACGCTCAAGAGACTGGAAAAAAAGGAGAGCTTAAAGGTGCAAAAATAGAATTTGATCAAGAAGTTATAGATTACGGACAAGTTGAATATGCTTCAAATGGAGAACGTGAGTTTGTAATTAAAAATATTGGAGATGCTCCATTAGTAATTACACGTGTAAAAGGATCATGTGGATGTACAGTACCTACAAAACCTTCTGAGCCAATTTTACCTGGTAAAACTGGAGTTATGAAAGTAAAGTATGACACAAAAAGAGCAAACCAACCTTTTTCTAAAAGCATCACTGTTACTTCAAACGCAGTAAACTTCCCAACTAAAGTTGTGAAAATTAAAGGAAAGGTATTAGCTAATCCTAATGCAAAAAAAGTAACATTAAAAAAACCAGTTAAACCAGCTGTAGCGGTTAAATAAACTTGTTTTTATTCAAATTATAAAAAGCACTCATTGAGTGCTTTTTTTTGTGGTATATTTTATTGACTTTTGTACATGTAAAAAACATCTTATTTTGAGAAAATTAAAAAATAGCGAATTAAATAGAAAGTCTGTAAATGAATTTAAAGATGCAGCAAAAACTCCGGTAATTGTTATTTTAGACAATATCCGTAGCAGCAATAATGTTGGTTCTGTATTTCGATCTAGCGATGCTTTTTTAATTGAGAAAATATATTTATGTGGTATTACTGCCACTCCGCCTAATAAAGACATTCAGCGAACCGCTCTTGGGTCTACAGACTCAGTTACTTGGGAATACGCTCAAGACACACTAAGCCTTGTTAAACAACTACAAGCAGATGGTGTTTATGTAGCTAGTATTGAACAGGCTGAAAACTCAGTAATGCTAAATGATTTTACACCTAAAGAAGGTCATAAAATTGCTATAGTTATGGGGAACGAAGTGAAAGGTGTACAACAAGATGTTGTATCTGCTTCTGATGTATGTATCGAAATTCCACAATTTGGAACCAAGCATTCATTAAACATTTCAGTTACTTGTGGTGTTGTGCTTTGGGATTTATTACGTAAATTTTCTTTCTAATTAATTAATTTGAAAAAATTCGTTCGTAATACCTTCCTGTTTTCTTTAACTTTCTTCATTTTAGAGAAATTGTTTTTCCTTTTCATCTTTACCTCCCCTTGTTTAGAGGTTGATAACAGACTTGAAATGATATTGGAAGGAAATATGAATAAAGACATTATTATTCTTGGCTCTTCCAGAGGAGCAAGAGCAGTACTTGCAAATCAATTAAACAAAAAAACAGAAGCAACTACCTACAACTTATGCTATCCGGGATCTGACATAACTTTTCATAAATTTTTATTAGATGCTTTAGTAAAACACAACACTCCCCCTAAAAAGATAGTCTTAGTTGTTGATGACTATGCTGAATTACACCCTGACAAAACTATTAAATTTAGGTATGACAGGCTCTATCCTCTAGTAAAATACGACTATATAAATCAAGAGTTAATCACAAAGAACAAAAATAATATTTCATCATGGGCATTTGCCTTAACTAGAGGAAATAGTACTAATTTAAGAATCATTAAAAAAAAGTTCACTGCAAACGACACCATCTTAAAACACGGTTCAATGCCATATACTTATCAGCGAAAAAACAAAGAATTTAATTACGTTAATACTCCCATAGAATATAATATTAAGGAAGAATCTTCCGAAAAACTAAATGCTTTTCTAAGTCTTCAAGAAACTTGCGTTAAAAATGATATAAAACTAATTTTAGCTTTCCCTCCAAACTTTAGGGTTCATAACTTAACTTTTGAAAGAAGAATAAGAAATTTGACACATCCAAAAACTGATATATTTATCTATAATAGAGATGATTTCACATATAAAGACAAATCATTTTATTATGATGAGGCTCATTTAAAAATCAACGGAGCTGAAATATTCACCAATGAACTATCTAATTTTATAAAAACACATTAATATAATTTGAGCATTAGTGCAACATCTGTCTTAATACTTCCAAATAATCCGATCGGTTCCTCACAAAATCCAATTCAGACACATCAATTATTTTTACATTTAAATTTGGCTGAGATTTGATAAACTCCACATAGCCTCTATTTATTTTTTTTAAATAATCCGGTTGGATATTCTGTTCATATCCTCTCCCCCGTTTCTTAATGTTTTTTAATAACCTTTCAGTATTTTGATGTAAATACACATAAATATCTGGCTGTTGTATTTCCTTATAAATTACATTAAAAAACTTACGATACAGTTTAAATTCATCATCTGGCAACGTTACTTTCGCAAAGGTTAATGATTTTGATATATGATAATCTGCAACAACAAATTCTTTAAACAAATCATATTGAGAAATATCGTCTGATAATTGCTGATACCTATCTGCTAAAAAACTCATTTCTAAAGGGAAAGAAAAACGTGATTGATCCTCATAAAATTTTGGTAAAAAAGCATTGTCAGCAAAGCGTTCTAATATAAATTTTGCATTGAAATCCTGAGCTATCATTTTTGCTAAGGAAGTTTTTCCACTGCCAATATTTCCTTCAATTGCAATGAAATTGTATTTTGAAAATACATGAATATTAAATGGGTTTTTCAGCTTTCCGGCAAACACCACCACCTCATTATCGTCAGTACAAGATTCTAACAACTCTTTAATTGTTTTTTGTGACTTTGGATGTTTAAAATTTGAAGCAATATCAAATAATGGCTGTAAAACAAACCTTCTTTCTGATAATGCCATATGTGGTACTTTTAAGTTTTCCTCATCAATTATTTCATTATTATAAAATAGAATATCAATATCAATGATTCTTGCTTGATATGAGTTTCCAACCTTATCTTTTCTTCCAAAGGATTTTTCAATCCTTTTAAATTCTAACAATAAATCTTCTGGAGATAAAGTAGTCGTTAAACTTACACAACAATTTAAAAAATCTTCCGAATCAAAGCCCCAAGAACTTGTTTCATATACAGGGGATATAGTAAGGACATTACCTATTTCTTCATGCAATAGACAAATAGATTTTTGCAAATTTTGCAATCGATTACCCTCATTGGTTCCTAAAGAAATAAATATTTTTTGTAACAAATTCAATAAAATACAGACTTACTATTTAATAAATATCGTGGTTCACAAAATTACAGAAATTTTAATCTTAAAACGTCCTTTTGGGGACAATAACCTTAAATAAATATAAATGAATTTTTTAAAAAGAGTTTTATCAACCGTTGTCGGAATTGGAGTTTTTCTAGGAATATGCTTTTTCTTTCTTATGATTATTGGAGCTGCAATTGGTGGCGGGAATAAAAATAAAGTTACTGTGGAAGATAACTCTGTCATTACTTTAAACTTAGATGAAAATATGCCTGACTATGCTGGTAAATTTGATTACGGGGAACTGAATGAGTTTTTTAAAGGAAGTAAAAAATACAATGGTTTATTCAATGTTATCGACGCCATAAAATATGCCACAACCGATGATAAAATAAAAGGAATTAGTATTGTTAATAATAACCTAAAGGCAGGAATGGCCCAAACGAAAGCTTTAAGAGACGCTTTGGTTGACTTTAAAAAATCTGGGAAATTCGTTTTAGCTTATGGCGATGTTATTGGTCAAAAAGATTATTATTTAAATTCAATTGCAGATTCTATTTACCTTAACCCAGTTGGTGCTTTAGACTTTAAAGGATTAAGTACTGAAATATTGTACTATAAAGATTTTCAAGATAAGTATGGTATTAAAATGGAGGTTATCAGACACGGGAAATACAAAAGTGCCGTAGAACCATACTTAGCACAAGAAATGAGTGATGCAAATCGTGAACAAATTTCTGTTTTCCTAAACTCTATTTGGTCAGAAATGAAAAAAGAAATTGGAACAAGTAGAAATGTTACTACTACACAATTAGATTCTATCGCTGACAACTTATTAACTCGTAATGCCAAAAAAGCTGTTGAGTCAAAACTAATCGATAAGTTAATTTACATTGATGAATTTAAAAACATTATTAAAAACAAACTTGGTGTAGCTAGTGATGATGAGTATGAATCAATTGGAATTTATGAATATGCTGAGCATACTGCTAAGAAAAAACGTTCTAAACAAATTAAAATAAAAGATAAAATTGCCGTTATCTACGCACAAGGACAAATTATGTATGGTGAAGGTGATGAAAAAACAATTGGTCAAGGGGTAATTAATAAAGCCTTAAAAAATGCTCGTGAAGACGACAAAGTAAAAGCAATCGTTTTACGTGTAAACTCACCTGGAGGAAGCGCATTAGCAAGTGAATTAATTTGGAGAGAAATTGAATTAACTAAAGCCGCAAAACCTGTAATTGTATCAATGGGTAACTTGGCTGCGTCTGGAGGATATTATATAGCTTGTAATGCCAACAAAATAATAGCAGAACCTAGCACTATCACTGGTAGTATTGGTGTATTTGGAACTTTGCCAAACGCTCATGAATTCATGAATGATATTGGTATTAATGCAGAACAAGTTACTACCAATAAAAACTCAATAGGCTATAGCTTTTTCGAACCTTTGAAAGAAGACCAAAGAAGTATTATTAAAGAAGGAGTTGTAGATATTTATGAATTATTCACTAACCGAGTTGCTACTGGAAGAGGTATGAAACAAGAAGCTGTACATGAAATTGCTCAAGGAAGAGTTTGGACAGGTACTGATGCATTAAATATAGGTTTAGTAGATGAATTAGGTGGCTTAGATTTAGCTTTAACAAGAGCAGCTGAAGCAGCTGAACTTGATGAATACAAAATTAAAGAACTACCTATTTATGAAAAAGATTTTAAAAAGATGTTTGAAAGTTTCGGATTAGTACAAACTAAAGAAGAGTTACTAAAAGAAGAATTAGGAATACGCAATTACCGTATTTTGACAAAAATGAAAAACATTACACAAATGCAAGGAACGCAAATGTTACTACCTTATGACATTGAAATAAAGTAGAAAACATTACTGCATTCATAAAAAAAGCCCTTGAAACAACTTCAAGGGCTTTTTTTATAGTTCAAATCTTACTTAAAACAAAAAACCCTAAACAAAACTGTTTAGGGTTTTAATGGTGGTGCCTCCAGGAATCGAACCAGGGACACATGGATTTTCAGTCCATTGCTCTACCAACTGAGCTAAGGCACCGTTGCGTGATTGCGGGTGCAAA
>Ga0209291_1000383_pt1 | contig 42354 bp, 18 predicted proteins | sample GOMGulsemesocosm_FD_184633 | JGI IMG/M metagenome (GOLD analysis project Ga0209291, IMG submission 184633) | Methane-oxidizing microbial communities from mesocosms in the Gulf of Mexico - GOM9B Gulf of Mexico (SPAdes) (version 2) | ecosystem: Environmental > Aquatic > Marine > Cold seeps...
ATTAATTTGCGGTTGCAAATCTACGCCTAGTTTCCTTTTCTCACAAGGTTTTTAATTCTTTTTTTTATCTTTTTTTTAATCAATTAACTATCAATAGGTTTAGTCAGGATACTCAATACGCAAATGATACATATTAATTAGTTTATGTTTTAAAACCTTTTTAATAACTTCAATTTCTTTAAAAGTGATGTCAGCATTTAAAAACTGTCCTTCATTTTTTTGCTTATCAATAATTTGCTCTACAAAATTACTAATTTTGGTGTAATCCGGATTTTTAATACTCTTTGAAGCAGCCTCTACACTATCACACATCATCAATATAGATGTTTCTTTAGAGAATGGTTTAGGCCCTTTATATTGAAAATCTTCTATCCTTACTTCTCTCTCATTATTACTTTTCTCTAAACTATAAAAATAATACACTAAACTTGTACCATGGTGTGTTCTGATAAAATCAATAACTCTATCTGGGATATTGTATTTTTTGGCAATTTCAATTCCGTTTAAAACATGATCCGTAATAATTCTTGCACTTTCTTTGGGTCCTAATTCATTATGTGGATTAATCCCATTACTTTGATTTTCTATAAAGTAAGTTGGCTCCTTCATTTTTCCTATATCATGATACAATGCTCCTACCCTTGTTAACATTGCATTGGCTCCAATTTCATTAGCTGCAGCTTCCGCTAAATTAGCTACGTTTAAAGAATGATGGAAAGTTCCTGGAGCTTTATCAGCTAACAACTTTAATAACTTGGAATTAGTATCTGATAACTCTAATAAAGATACATCAGAAACCAATCCAAAAAATTTTTCATAAATATAAATGAGTGGTTGAGCAAATAACATTGCTAACCCACATAAAATAAACAAGCCAAAAGTTTCCCATTTTAACTCAACTATATTACCCTCATGAATAATATAGAATGAAAAATAAGCTATTATATACACCCCTGTTATTTGAGCTACGGATATAAACAGATTAACCCTTTTATACAGCTCTGAAACAGTAAGTATTGTTATAATTCCTGCTATAATTTGTAAAAACATATACTCATAACTATTTGGTACAATAAAGCCTAATAACAATACCGTAATTACATGAGTAAACAATCCTAATCTAGCATCAAAAAACGCCTTCAATATCAATGGTAAAACACATAATGGAACAATATATAAATACGCCGGTTGGAATTTTAAAATAACCGTTGTAATGAATATCATTATTATGATATTAAAAAAAATAAATGTAAATTTTTTATTATTTCTATAAATAGAAATTCGATACTTTTTTAAAAACAAAATAAGCATCAATAATGCTAAAACTACTAATATTACATACCCAAGAACTATCCAATTGTAATTTGATTCATTCCATAATTGAGACGCATATAACTCTTTTAATGATTGTAATTTTTGAAGTTTTCCCCCCTCAACTACTTCTCCTTTAGATATCACAATTGCATTTTCCTTCACCAAACCCACAGTAGGTAATATCTTGCTCTTTTCTTGTTCATAAACTTCCTCATTAAAGACTTTATCAAAACTTACATTTGCTTTAATATTATTAAAAAACAGTGCCGTAAAATAATTTTTATAGGGATTAAAAATTGAATCCGAAAAGTTTCTTTGAACTGATTTCTGTATATTTTCTGTAGCTAATAAATTTGCAAACACATAACTCTTAGCAGCTCCAGAATTTTTAATTTTTAAAACAATCTCTTTTTCTTTTTCTATTGAAATATCCTCTGCTAATAATCCAATTTTATAAATTTCAGAAATTGTTTTATCTAATTTTATTTTAGATTGTTTTTTTAAAGTTATACTTAATGAATCAGGAAAAGTTAATTCAAATTCACTTAATAATTTTTTAGTTGATTTTTCAGCTATTATAGTATCTAACGTGAAATAATAAGGAATATTAACTTTCAATAATTCTTCCTCTGCACTAATTTGTGCAGCCGTTTTCTGAATAGCAAAATCAAATGGAGCGTATAAGTTTTCATTTTGCCACACTTTACCCTTTTCAAAGTTATACTTAAATGCGCCTCCTTTAGGAAAAAGATATACTATAAATAATGTGGAGACAATAAATAGAAGTATCTTATATATTGATGAGTGATGTCTGTATATAACACTAAGGAATTTTCTCATAACTAATTCGTAATTACTTCAAAAATAGTGAAATTAAAACTTGAATTTATTTTATAAATCTACTTTTAATTCAATTAGCATAAATCAACCTATATATTGTTTAAAAACAAAATAAAAAATCATTAAATTCGCAAACATATAATTGAATAAAAAAACATAAAACCATAAATATCATGAGCACAAAAGTTGTTATCGTTTCAGCAGTAAGAACTCCAATAGGAAGTTTTTTAGGAAGTTTATCTACAGTACCAGCTACTAAACTAGGTGCTACTGCGATTAAAGGCGCTTTATCTAGGATTAATTTAGCTGCTGATCAAGTTGATGAAGTTATCATGGGTAATGTAGTTCAAGCTGGTAACGGACAAGCACCTGCTAGACAAGCTGCTATATATGCTGGTATTTCTGATCAAGTACCCGCTACAACTATTAATAAAGTTTGTGCATCAGGAATGAAAGCTGTTATGCAAGGTGCTCAAGCAATTATGAGTGGTGATGCTGAAGTTGTAGTTGCAGGTGGTATGGAGAATATGAGTTTAATACCGCATTATTTTCAAGCACGTTCAGCTACAAAATTTGGTCCCTCTAAAATGCAAGACGGTATGCAAGTTGACGGTTTAGTTGACGCATATGGACAAGAAGCAATGGGAGTATATGCTGATGCTTGTGCTACTGAACATAACATCTCAAGAGAAGAACAAGATGCTTTTGCTTTAGAATCTTACAAAAGATCTACTGAAGCGTGGGATGCTGGAAAATTCAACAATGAAGTAGTACCTGTCGAAGTGCCACAACGAAGAGGAGAACCTGTTATCGTTTCTAAAGATGAAGAATACACAAATGTAAGATTGGATAAAGTTCCTACATTACGTCCTGCTTTCACAAAAGATGGTACAGCTACTGCTGCTAATTCATCTACTATTAATGATGGTGCTGGAGCAGTTGTTCTAATGTCAGATGCAAAAGCAAAAGCTTTAGGATTAACTCCTTTAGCTACAATTACAGGATACGCTGATGCGGCTCAAGAACCTAAATGGTTTACTACAGCTCCTGCTAAAGCTTTACCTAAAGCTTTAGCTAAAGCAAACACTTCAATTGATAACGTTGACTACTTTGAATTCAACGAAGCTTTTTCAGTAGTAGGCTTAGCTAACATGAAAATATTAGGATTAAACAACAGTAATGTAAATGTAAATGGTGGAGCTGTTTCTTTAGGACATCCATTAGGTTGTTCTGGAGTACGTATTTTAATTACATTATTGAATGTATTAGAACAAAACAATGCTAAAACTGGTGCTGCTGCAATCTGTAATGGTGGTGGTGGAGCTTCTGCAATTGTAATTGAAAGAGCTTAAAAGATAAGTCATTAATGCAATACGGAATCACACATTTAAGCATTGTCCCTTTAAGGCATGAACCATCAGATCCTAGTGAACTTGTTTCACAGGTTTTATATGGCGACTGTTTTAAAGTGTTGGAACAACGTAAAAAATGGAGTAAAATCAGACTTGCATTCGATAAGTACGAAGGCTGGATTGATAACAAACAATATATAGAGATTACAGAAGAGATGTACAATAGCTTGTCTTCTGAATCTTTAAGGGTTTCAGCAGATCTAGTTGAATACATCACTACACAAGATGGACAGCTTAACTTGATACCTTTAGGCGCTAGTTTAAACGGTTTATCACTTTTAAATCATCAATTTGATGGTGATTCTCTTACTGGAAAACAAGCAAAAAAGCAATTAATTGAAACCGCTTTTATGTACTTAAATTCTCCTTATTTATGGGGAGGAAAAACTCCTTTTGGGATTGACTGTAGTGGTTTCACTCAAATGGTATACAAACTTAATGGCCATAAAATTTTTAGAGATGCTTCACAACAAGCTACTCAAGGAGAAGCCTTAAGTTTTATAGAGGAAAGTGAGCCGGGAGATTTAGCTTTCTTTGATAATAACGAGGGCCTTATAACTCACGTTGGTATTATTATGAAAGACAACTACATTATTCATGCACATGGTTGTGTTCGCATTGACAGATTAGACCACACAGGCATATTTAATACTGAACGGAATATTCATACCCACAAATTAAGAGTTATTAAGCGTATAGTTTAAATTATTATACAAAAAAAACGGGAGCAATTAGCTCCCGTTTTTTTACTGTAAATTTTATAACACTAAAGTGATTCCAATAAAGCTTTCATCTCTTTAAATTTAGCCGTTTCACCTAAAACACTATAAATTCCTTTTAATGTTTGAGCTGCACTTTCATTTTTAACATCAACACTTAGTATTTTTTCCAAAAACGGTTTTGCCTCCCTATACACACTACCTCTCTTCTCTTGCAACAAATCATATTTCTTATTATCAGCAGAAGAAGTTCCTAAAGAATTCATTTCCTCAACAAGAACAGCTTCTTCCTTTAAAATTAAAGCTGCCATATTAAAGTTAGTATTCACATCATCTCCATTTAAATCTAAGCTTTTTTGATAATATTTTTTAGCTGAAACCGTATCGCCTTGCTCTGCTGCAATTACTCCTAAATTATAAAACAACGAAGAGTTTGTTGGATCCTGCTTTATAGCTTCCTCCATCAATTCTTTAAACTTATCTTTTTTATCTAATTTTAAATACAAATTAGCCTCCGTTAACAATAAATTCATATCTGAAGGAGCATTCACTCTTGCTTCTTTAATAGCTCCAATTGCAGCTTTTGTATCACCTAACTCAACATACATAAACGCAATGTTTTTAACAATATCAGGTAATAAAGATTTTGTTTTTCTTTCAGAAGCTTTAATGTGAGTTCCAGTTTTCAAAGCAATAGTTCTCATTGATTTACTAGGAAAAACTTCATCTTTCTTTGTTGCTTTATCATATGCCACATATTCTGTCTTAACACCAGTATATCCTTTATCTTTTAATTCAACATACATTGGTAATGCTTTTTTATAATCTTTAGCATTCACATAACCAGAAGAAGCATAGTATAAATACTCTAAATCATCAGACAACTTATAAGCAGTATATAACTTTTCTGCTGCTAATTTTTGATTCCCTTTTCCTTGATCAGCTATTGCATCGTTTACTAAGCTTGTTGTTAATGTGTTTTTCAAACCTTTAATTTCACTCGCATATTTAGAAGTATTATTTGCATCAAATTCTGCTAATGAAGAAATTATTCCATCATAGTTTTTACCATTTAGCATTGCTTTTGCTTTTAAATAATAAAACTTAGCTTTAGTTTTATCATCTGCTTTAGCAATAACAGCTTCTGCAGAATTAATTAATGATTTTGTTTCACTAAATTTTTCAGACTTCACAGCTTTTTCTAAAGCTTTAACTTCACTTTTTTGCGCAAATGTCACACTTGTTAATCCTAACAATGCTAATGCTAATACTTGTTTTTTCATAATTAAGTTTTTTATTTCTCCTTGAAAATGGAGCTCATCAATTTTTGGGATAAAAAAACCACATACTGTTAACTACTAACGAATATGTGGTTTTGGTTTTATAAACCCACCAGTGGGCATATTGTTTTTTTTAATTTATTCTTCTTCGTTAGTACTATCATCTGCAACAGTTGTGCCATCTTCATTTAACACAATAGCATCAACATCAATCTCATCTTCTTCTTCATTCATAACTTTAGCAACGGCAGCTATAGAATCCTTTCCTTTAATATTAATTAAACGAACTCCTTGAGTTGCTCGCCCCATTACACGAAGACCAGAAACCGCCATACGAATAGTTAATCCTGATTTATTAATAATCATTAAACCATCCTCATCAGTTACATTTTTAATAGCTACTAATTCCCCTGTTTTTTCCGTAACAGAAATCGTTTTAACTCCTTTTCCTCCACGGTTTGTAATTCTATAATCCTCTAAACTAGAACGCTTACCATATCCATTTTCAGAAACTACTAAAATATTACTCTCCATATCGTCAACAGCAATCATACCCACTACCTCATCCTTTTCATGAGATAAAGTAATTCCTCTTACTCCAGAAGCACCACGACCCATCGGACGTGTTTTGCTTTCTTCAAAACGTATTGACTTACCAGATTTTAATGCTAACATTACTTGACTGTTACCAGTTGTTAATTTAGCCTCTAACAATTCATCACCTTCCTTAATGGTTATAGCATTAATTCCATTAGTTCTTGGACGAGAATACTGCTCTAAAGAAGTCTTTTTAACTTGACCTTTTTTAGTAGCCATAATCACATAATGATTATTGATATACTCTTCATCTTTTAAATCCTGAGTGCAGATAAAAGCTTTTACCTTATCATCTTGCTCAATATTTATTAAATTTTGGATTGCTCTACCTTTAGACGATTTACTACCTTCAGGAATTTCGTACACACGCATCCAGAAACATTTTCCTTTTTGCGTAAAGAATAACATGTACTGGTGATTAGTTCCTACAAATAAGTGTTCTAAGAAATCTTCATTTCTAGTAGATGAACCTTTTGCTCCAACCCCACCTCTATTTTGTTTTTTATACTCATCTAACGGCGTACGCTTAATATACCCAGCATGAGAAATAGTAATTACAACTTTACTGTCTGGAATTAAATCTTCAATACTTACATCACCACCAGCATAAGATATTTCTGAACGACGCTCATCACCATATTTCTTCTGAACCTCTAACAATTCATCTTTAATGATCTGCATTCTACGTGGCTCACTTGCTAAAATATCTTTTAAATCTTTAATAGTTTCCATTAAAGCATCATATTCTGCACGTAATTTATCTTGCTCCAGTCCTGTTAACTGACGTAAACGCATTTCAACAATGGCACGCGCTTGAATTTCTGATAAAGAAAAACGCTCAATTAACTTTCCTCTTGCTTCTTCAGTATTTTTCGAACCACGAATTAACGCAATAACCTCATCAATATTATCAGAAGCAATAATTAATCCCTCTAATATATGAGCACGTTCTTCAGCTTTTCTCAATAAATACTTTGTACGACGCGTTACAACATCATGTCTATGCTCAACGAAATAGTGAATTAAATCTTTTAAATTCAACATTTGTGGTCTTCCTTTAACTAATGCAATATTATTTACACTAAAAGAAGATTGTAATGCGGTGTACTTAAACAACTTATTCAATACAATATTTGGTACTGCGTCACGCTTTAACACGTAAACAATACGCATTCCTTTTCTATCAGATTCATCTCTAATAGCAGAAATACCTTCTAATTTCTTGTCATTAATTAAGTCAGCTGTTTTCTTAATCATATCGGCTTTATTCACCTGATATGGTATTTCAGAAACGATGATAGATTCTCTACCATTTACTTCTTCAATAATAGCCTTACCTCTTATGACAACTTTCCCTCTACCTGTTTTAAAAGCATCGCGAACACCATCATAACCATATATTAAACCACCTGTTGGAAAATCAGGAGCCTTAATGTGCTCCATTAACTCTTCAACTTCAATATCGTTGTTCTCTATATATGCTAAAGTACCATCAACAACCTCTGTTAAATTATGAGGAGGCATATTAGTAGCCATACCTACTGCAATACCTGAAGCACCATTCACAAGTAAACCTGGAATACGTGTTGGCATTACTGTTGGCTCTTTAAGTGTATCATCAAAGTTTAATTGATGATCTACAGTATCTTTATCTAAATCTGCTAGTATATCTTCTCCAATCTTACGCATACGAACCTCCGTATAACGCATTGCTGCAGGACTATCACCATCAACAGAACCAAAATTTCCTTGCCCATCTACAAGCATGTAACGTAAACTCCATTCCTGAGCCATACGCACCATTGCATCATAAACTGATGTATCACCATGTGGGTGGTACTTTCCTAAAACCTCTCCAACAATTCTTGCAGACTTCTTATGAGCTTTAGTTGAAGTAACTCCTAGTTCGTGCATCCCAAAAAGCACACGACGGTGTACTGGTTTTAAACCATCTCTTACATCTGGTAATGCTCGTGAAACGATAACTGACATTGAATAATCAATGTAAGCTGATTTCATTTCATCTTCAATATTAATCGGTATCAGTTTTTCTCCGTCTGTCATATTAAAACTTTAATTATAATAACGAGCCAATATACACATTTTATACATTACCACCGCCAATTCCACATAGTTTTAAACCGATTTTATTAACAAAAAATAATAACCAAAAAGTTGATAAATAATCGGTGTTTTTTTTTGATTTTTAATATAGTTTTCGTCACTTAGCAAGGTTATACAGTGTATTTCGACCAAATACAAACAACACAATCAAATTATTAAATAAAATTAAGCTAATTAACACTATATGGATGATAATTTTACCCCAAGAGTAAAAGATGTGATTGGATACAGTAAAGAAGAGGCTTTACGTTTAGGACACGACTTTATAGGTACTGAGCATTTGGTACTTGGATTATTGCGTGATGGTAATGGAAAAGCTATTGAAATTTTAGAATCATTAGATATTGACCTAGATCATTTACGCAAAAAAGTAGAAGTACTAAGTCCAGCAAACCCAAATATTTCTTTTGAAGGAAACGAAAAAAAGAATCTGCACCTAACAAGACAAGCAGAACGCGCTCTAAAAACCACTTTTTTAGAAGCAAAACTCTTTAAAGACACTTCTATAAATACAGCTCATTTATTACTATGTATATTGAGGAATGATAACGATCCTACTACCAAGCTTTTGAATAAATTAAAAGTTACTTACGACAATACTAAAGAATATTTTAAGAATATGGAATCAAATGAAGACCAACATATAGAAGACCAAGACTCGCAAGACTTCCCAAAAGCTGATGCTTTTCCGGAAGATGAAAATACTGATAATGGTGGGGAAAAAGAAAACCCCTTTTCATCTAGTGGATCTAGTAAAAGCATCAAAAAATCTAATACTCCTGTTTTAGATAATTTTGGTAGAGACTTGACCGCTATGGCCGAAGAAGGAAAATTAGACCCTGTTGTTGGTAGAGAAAAAGAAATACAACGTGTATCGCAAATATTAAGTAGAAGAAAGAAAAACAATCCACTTTTAATAGGAGAACCAGGAGTAGGAAAGTCTGCTATTGCTGAAGGTTTGGCTTTACGTATTATCTCTAGGAAAGTTTCAAGAGTTTTATTCGGAAAACGTGTAGTAACACTTGATTTAGCAAGCTTAGTTGCTGGAACAAAATACAGAGGGCAATTTGAAGAACGAATGAAAGCCTTGATGAATGAACTACAAAAAAATGATGATGTCATCCTTTTTATTGATGAAATTCATACCATTGTTGGTGCAGGTGGAGCTACTGGCTCATTAGACGCATCTAATATGTTTAAACCCGCCTTAGCAAGAGGAGAAATTCAATGTATTGGGGCTACAACACTGGATGAATATAGACAATCAATTGAAAAAGATGGAGCCTTAGAACGTCGTTTTCAAAAAATAATTGTTGCTCCTACAAGCATTGATGAAACCATTGAGATATTACACAATATTAAAGGTAAATATGAAGATCATCATAATGTAACCTATACTGATGACGCTATTCAAGCCTGTGTAAAGCTAACCAATAGATATATGACAGAGCGCTTTTTACCAGATAAAGCTATTGACGCATTAGATGAAGCTGGATCAAGAATTCATATCATTAATATTGATGTCCCTAAACAGATTATTGAATTAGAAAAAAAATTAGAAGATGTTAGAGCTTTAAAAGTTATTGTTGTTAAAAAACAGAAATATGAAGAGGCTGCTAAATTACGAGATGACGAAAAAAACTTAGAAAAAGAACTTGCTATAGCTCAAGAAAAATGGGAAGAAGAATCTAGAGCACATAAAGAAACTGTTACTGAAGATAATGTTGCTGATGTAGTTTCAATGATGACTGGAATCCCTGTAAATAGAGTTGCACAAAATGAAACAAACAAATTAGCAGAATTACCTAAGCTAATTAAAGGTAAAGTAATTGGTCAAGATGAAGCTGTTGCCAAAGTTGTAAAAGCAATACAGCGTAACAGAATTGGACTAAAAGATCCTAATAAGCCAATCGGGTCATTTATATTTTTAGGATCGACTGGAGTTGGAAAAACTCAGTTAGCTAAAATACTATCAAAAGAATTATTTGATTCTAACGAAGCTTTAATTCGATTAGACATGAGTGAATACATGGAAAAATTCACTGTTTCACGTTTGGTAGGAGCTCCTCCAGGATACGTAGGATACGAAGAAGGTGGTCAACTAACAGAAAAAGTTAGAAGAAAACCATATTCTGTTGTGTTACTTGATGAAATAGAAAAAGCACACCCAGATGTGTTCAATATGTTATTACAAGTTTTAGACGATGGACATTTAACCGATTCATTAGGTAGAAAAATTGATTTCAGAAACACAATCATTATTATGACTTCAAATGTTGGCGCCAGAAAATTACAAGATTTTGGTACTGGTGTTGGTTTCGGAACAAAATCACGAGATGCTCAAGCTGACGACGCAGCAAAAAGCGTTATTGAAAGCGCCTTGAAAAAAGCTTTCGCTCCTGAATTTTTAAACCGTGTTGATGATGTAGTTATTTTCAATACACTAGAAAGGGAAGATATTCATAAAATTATTGATATTGAATTGATAAAATTATACGCAAGAATCAACGAATTAGAATACAACTTAAAGCTTAGCGAAAAAGCAAAGGATTTTATTGCGGATAAAGGTTTCGATAAAAAATATGGAGCAAGACCTTTAAACAGAGCTATTCAAAAATATATTGAAGATGCATTAGCCGAACAGATTGTTTCTGGAAAAGTCACTACAGGTGATGAAATTTCCATGGATTTGAATAAGAAAGGTGACGAACTCGTCATTACTGTCAAGAAGAACACAACAAAGCCTACTGAAAAGTAGGCTTTTGTCTTTAAAGCCACTTATTATTACCCTATTAAAATCAAAACAACAATTATGAAATTGAAACTTTCTTTTCTAATTTTCATCTTCACAATCTTGTCATTTGGACAAACAAAAAACTCTAATATGAATATTCATAATATTAAACTTAACACTATAGACAATGAACCTATTACCTTAGAAAAGTTCAAAGGGAAATATCTTCTAATTGTAAACGTAGCTTCTGAATGTGGGTACACACCCCAATATAAAGGTCTAAAAAAGTTGCAAGAAGAATACAAAGATAATTTAGTAGTAATTGGTGTTCCTTGCAACCAATTTGGAAAACAAGAACCAGGTACAGCTACACAAATAAAAAGTTTTTGTGCTATTACTTATGGTATTGATTTTTTATTAACTGAAAAAATATCGGTGAAAGGTGAAAATCAACATCCGTTATATCAATGGTTAACAAAGAAAGATTTCAACCACGAATTTGATTCTGAAATAGAATGGAATTTTGAAAAATACTTAATCAATCCAAAAGGCAAGTTATTAAAGAACTTTAAATCAAAAATTGAACCTTTAGACATTTCAATCACCAACTACTTTAAAAAATAAAATATACATTACTAATTAAGATCTTAATAAAATAGATTAACACAAGCTTCCTAAATATTAAAGTTAAATAAAAAGGACATCACTATATGATGTCCTTTTCTATGTAATAATCTGATATATTAATTTTTAATAATCTGCTTAATAGATTTATGGATTTCATCTTCTATACTAATGAAATATGTCCCTCCTGCAAAAATATTAACATCAAGCTTAATACTATTACTATCCAGTAAAGTAATAATAGTATCACTTGTAAGGTTTCTCCCCATTATATCATAAATAGAAACCTTCGCCTCATTCAAATCAGTTGAACTCTTAATCATTATCACTCCATTTGTAGGATTAGGATATATAGTAAATAATTCAAATTCATTTTCTTCAACAGAAAGTGGATTTACTACACCCTCAACTACAAAATTATCTATCAAAGCTCCTTCGTCTGCATATCCTTGATCTGCATGATAGGTAAACCTAAATACAATACTTGATTCAGACGAACCAGTACTATCAAAAGCACTCAAAGAATGGCTGTAATTATGCATAGTTCCTACACTTCCTCCTTCTGAATGATTACTTACATCTGCTGCTTCACCCGTCCATTGCTTCCCTATACAATTAAAACAATCTGCACCATTCGGCAATCTTGTACTATTATACCAATCAATATCAGCAGCTGTACCTAAAACTGACCATGAAGTTCCTCCATTAGTTGAGTATTCCATATATAAAATATCCCAATCCTGCTCAATATCAAATGCCATATCAAATCTAATAAAAGTATCTTTTAATATAGACAAGTCATAGCACTGGGATACTAAATAAAATTTCGATCCGTTCCCATGAATACCATCTAAATTTGTTCCATAAACTTTTGATCCGCCAGTTACATCTGTTGTTAATGATCTTCCAGTACCTGGCCCATATGCATCTCCTCTTTCCCAAGTTCCTACTTTACCTCCTTCATCATAAGCTACTAAATTATCGGACACTATCTCAAACGTATTTACAATGTTTTCTGTCCCCGACTCATTAACACTTACAATAACTGTTGTTGCCGTTGTTACAGGATTTGTTCCTGTTATACTTATTTCATGTGTCCCTCTAGACAATGATCCGTAATTAAATGGTATTCCAGAAACTACAGAGCATGCAGCAATATTTCCTGACCAACTAGCAGCTGTAACCGCACCTCCATCAATACTATAGTTATAATCAAATTGTGCAATAGAACCAGTATTTAAATTAGACAATACTAACTCTACTGAATCTGAACCACATGTATTAAGCACAACTGTAGCCTTAATTGATGCTAATGGCATATCAAAAGCCTCAGTACCATCTGATCTTGAAGCAGAAGTTCCTTGAATTGCTGAAGCTCCTAACCCTCTTGCTGCAAACACTTCCCATATAAGACATTGATCTACACCACCAGTTAAAGCTACATCTGCAAACAACAACGCATCTCTAGAATCAACAAATCCAGATCCGCAAGGTTGTAATTTTAAACCATCAAGAACTAATTGCATAACCTTATTATTTCCGCCAGTTCCATTATATAAATCTGGGTCATAACCATATTTATCAATATACGCCCAAGTTAAATCCCATAACATTGCACACCATACAGAGCCCACTCCATGAGGCACAGCTTCAGTTTTAATATCATCATAAGTATGAGGATTAATTGCTGTATCCGTAGAGTACCTATGTGTTCTAATTCCTCCACCATTCACACTTTGCCCAATTGCAAAAGTTCCAACCCCTCTTCCGTTTGCACCTAGATCACCTGGCTCTATGGTTATCATTAACCCAAACCAATCAGCCCAACCTTCACCTTGCTGTTCTTGTCCAGAAAGGCAACCACTATTATTTGGTCCTCCACCTAACCTAGTTGATATTCCATGTCCATATTCATGAGCAATTATTCCGTTATCTAAATCTCCATCTCTATCTGGGTTTCCAGAAGTCCATACATACATTTGCATTCTTCCATTTCCTCCATCTGCTGGCGTACTAAAATTTGCATTATTTGTACTACCTCCGTCTTGCGCTTCTGCTAATACATAATCTCCACCTATACCACCATTTCCATAATTGTTTTGCTGAAAATTCCCTGCGGCTTCGTCAAAACCGTAATTATAATAAATATCATGCATCATATTTGTCATATAAAACACATTTGTCGTATTTGCTACTACGTTTTGTACAGTAGCAGGTGCTTCTGATAAATTTGCTGTAAAATCAAACAATAATGAAGCGGCACCATCTGGTTCGTCACCTGTACTACTATTATTAGCACCTATATCATTATAAGCATGTACATTATTTCCTCTTGTTATTGTATACTCTGCACCAGGAATACCGTTAATATCATGCCACCCAAACGGAGAGGCTGTTAAACTTTCTGGATCAGTGACAAGAGTTCGTCCCGCTGCTGTACCTCCTACATGGTTCGGACTCTCTGCAGGTAATGCGTAAACTCTATATTTAGCTCCTCCCACCATTACAGACTCGTTTTTTTTAAACAATTCAAATTTAGATTCTTCTGCTTCAACAATATGAACAGAATCACTTGAATGTTTATGCCCTGGAGTTCCAAAATCACAACTAATTACTAAATCATTATATTCTAAAATAGCTCCAGTTAATGCATCAACTCTTGCACTCCAATTATGTTTCCCATCAAGAGTATACAAACTTAAATCCCAAGCTAATTTCAACTCTTCTGGAATAACATTACTATACACTAGTTTAACTGGAATATTTTCTAAAAAAGAACTTCCTTTATCATATATATACTTATTATTATGAGTACTTAATATATTTAATTCTTGAATATTTTCTAATTTAAAATTAGCAGCCACAATTTTTATAGCTTGTTTTTGAGTTATAATTGGGGATTCTGAATTAATTTTATTCCCAACGTTTTTCACAAATGAATTTCCAACATAAAAAACTTTGTCATCTTTAATAGCAATACTAGATATTGCATTAAAAATTTCTACCCCACTATGTTGTTGGCCTACATAAACATGTGTTATTTGTGTTTTCTTTGAATAATACTCACTATCAACATACATATTTTGAATGTCAGTATTTGTTAACTCAAATTCTTTCTGAATAAGATATTCTTCTATTTGAGTACTAAAATTAGATTTTGTAAGATCCTTTTGCGCATATATTTTAGCTGAAATAGAAATAATAAATACTGCTAAAAAAAACAACTTATTTTGTAAGTATTTCATTGGGAATTATTTGGGTTAAAGCCCCGTAATATAGCATATTTTTTTTTAATAATTATTACGCTTTAAAAATAGCTGAATTTCTCCAGAAGAAAAACAGAAGAATAATTCAACATGATATATCTACATACTTTGCCTTTAATAAAAAAATATTTTAGAGATTTATACATTAAGACAGAATACATTCTGTTTTTAATATTTTAAAGAAACTTTCAAAACCTTCTCTAACTTTCCCTCTACACAAAATTAGTGACTTCCATAAAACAAAAAAAGGTAGCAATATAAAATCACTACCTTTAATTTATTAATACTTAAACGTTTTTTCATGACGTCACATACAACAATACTTATTATTTAATAATTAATTTTCGTTGTATTTTTTCACCTCCAGCATTAAGTTCATAGATATAAACTCCGCTTGGCAATGTTTGACCTCGGCTGGTGTTATTCCATTCAATAGTGTGCGATATATTTCCTTGAACTTTCTGATCCACAAAGCTATGTACTTTTTGACCAAATATGTTATAAAGACTAATATCTACATGCATATCGTTTGGAACACTATACTTAATTCGAGTAAAGTTTACTAATGGGTTAGGGACATTTTGTGATAATACATATCCTACTAACTCTTTCAAGTCACTTTCATCTCGTTTTTTAAACGTTAATTCATAAGGTTCCTCTAATGTTCCTAGTGTTAAATCTCGTTCAAAACTCAATGAATTATCCAATGAACTAATTTGATGACCATCATATAATTGAAAACTAACTGTTCCTTCATTTCCTCCACCGATACCGATAAAGTAATGATAGTTATCATTTACTTTTTCAACTTTTGCTACACCTCTAATCTCTCCATCAATAAATGCAGCTACCATGTAAGGCTGATCAGAAGGAATATCATCCGATGTTAAAATAGCATCTACATACATAAAAGTAGGATACATATTTACATCAACATCCCATCCAATACGTGCTGCATCATTTAAATAAGACACATCTGGTTCCCCTTGATCTTCCACAGGTTGACGATTTGTAATTAGATTATTTGATGATCTAGCATTCATTCCGCTAGTTGCAATTCCACTATAATTTAATACACCTACATCACTTGCGGTATACAAATACCCTAATCCAGGTACAAGATGTGTTAAACTTCCTGTCCAACCGATTTCAGTATCATACGTAGCAAACAATCCTCTACGTGAAATACGATCACCTTCACTAATTGTAGTTGAAGTTAAAGATCTTAACGCAAAACTAGTACGTTGCAAATCATTAGGGAAATAAGCAACACCATTAAATCCTGTATTAATAGTAATATCAGTGTTTATTGGAACCGCAACTCCAGTTACCTCGATCATAGTATTACTATTCGCTGCTGATTTAATAATAAAAGCTTTACGTACATCTACTGTCCCGCTCCCTGTTAATGAACCATCAGTATTCACTGTAGCTAGAATTTCAGTAGTAACCACATCTCTAATTTCATCTCCAACTGTTAATCCCTCAATTGACGTTAATGAGAAGTCATGAGCATAAGGATTGTCTTTAACATTAAAACTTATTTCCTGAAAACCAGGAACTAAAGAAATTCTCTTTGTTAAACGATCACCAACTGTGAAAGTCACCGGACTAGACTCCGAGCCTTCTAAGCCTCTAAATACATAGTTGTAATTTTCAATAATCCCTTGATATTCTGTACAATCAGAAGCATCCCAGACACGAAAAGTTAGTATTCCTTTTTCATTATTTCCAAACACGGGTAAATGTACATGTCCATCATTTGCTACTTGTGCTGACCCTCTCAAAGCACCATCTAAATAAACAGCAACAATGTCATTACTATCAAAGGATTGAATACCTTCAATAATAAGCTGCCCAACCAAATCCATATTACCTAGGTAAGCATTACTATCGTACGCACTATAATCTGGTGCAGCACAATTAACTGTAACCTCAACATGAAAGGTTTCCGTTCCTAAAGGGATTCCTGTATTACTGTTAAATGTTTCTATGTTTACATTAGCAGTATGAATTCCTGCGTTTAAATACGGGGCTGTTTCAAATATTAAATTACTATTTATATGTCCTGCTGCAATAGTATTTACATCTGTGGCATCTGCTCCTTCTATAACAGTAATCCATGATGGTAATCCAACAAACCTATAATCAATAGGAATACCACTATCTTCATTAACTAAATCAATAGTGCTAATTTGTGAAGCAATACCTTGTGTTTGTAACACATTGATGTTATTTTGACTCCAAGCAATAACATTACGATTAATTACAAAATCCCAAGAGGTACCTTCTATTAAATTTCCGGCAGGGTCTTGTAATTTACGATCACTAATTAGCATCATTAATTGTGCTCCTTCTAACTCTTGGTTGGTAAATACTGGAATAATATTTAACACCGTATTTCCTTCTGATACCTGCACTTCAAACTGTAAATCTTGCACCATACGAGAAAGATCAAGTGGCGCAGCTACTTCTTCTCCTGTCACAAAACTTAATCCTGTAGCAGTAGTACCTGTAGCATTGCCTGTAAAGTCTCTAATAGCCTCATTAGGAGCGCCATCAACACCTTCTAATGCGTTATCATCAAAAACAAAATACGCTATTAAATCTGTTTCATTTCCTAATAACTGCTTGTCAATATTTGTGACAATTTCTAACGGAGAGCGCGCAGTAGTCCAAAGGCGAACTTCATCAATTAACCCCACATATGCATCATTATTTAGAGTTGCTGCTATGGTAATAGCATCACCATTAGTAACTAACAAGCTATTTTCAAAAGCCCCTGAACCAACAGGAGTACCATTAAAGTACAACTGAATTGCTCCTATGCCATCATACACTGCTGCAATATGCGTCCAAGCTTGAGGCTGTATTGCTACTGTTGAAGTAACAACATCATTGATTTGAATAAAACCACTTGAAGTTAATTCCATTTTGTAATTATCTCCTTTATTAAAAATAGCCACATCGGCTCCATTAGGAAAACGAGCAGGATTAACCCACATTTCAGCAGTAAATGCTCCTGAAATATTATACAATGGTTGATGTGGAATAGTCACTTCATCCATTAACTCGGTTAATGATCCTGAAATTAAATCACCAGGTACTCCTCCCAAAATTCCACGTAATGACAAGGTAGTGTTATTAGCAGTAGCTGGATTAATAGCACTGGCAAACCTTGCTGAAATAGTCCCATCTGTCAACACTCCACCTACTATAGGATTTGTACTAACTACTACCGGGGCATCTCTTACAATTGTTCCTGTTACATATGGTGTAGGGTTTAATCTACTCGCTGGTGCATTTGCACCTCCATCATCACAATATGGTGATACTCTAAAACGATATGTTCCATTTGTTAATGCGGAAACGTCTGCACCATACGTAATGTAACCATCTGCTTGTAAATTATCCTGTAACTGTACTACTGATAATTCTTCTAAAACTAAAGGTGTGTTATTTCCTTCAATAGCATATTCTAATAATACTGAAAAATTTTCAGGAGCATTATCAGCTGTAAGCTCAGGAATTCTAAATCTGAAATCCAACTCATTATTATCTGTATTGTTCACTACCCAATCTTCTTGTGGTTGTGAAGGTAGAATTTCATCAATACAAGCCCCATTAAAATGTGCCGTTAATTTAATTTCCTGAAATGGTACTACGCCTACTTCAGCATATTCATCCTGACGATATGAAATATATCCAAACCCATCTTGTTCACATTGGGCATAAATCCTAACACCTATATTTTCATATGAAATATTAGCTGGAGCATTAGTCCCTCTGGAAATTCTAAGCTGAGCTGTTACTTCCTGTCGCACTCCAGTTCCAGAATTTCCATCTAAAGCAAATACAATGGGAGAAGAGGTTGCAGGTTCAAAAATAGGAGATTCATTTAATAAAACAACCGCTCCTAATGGATTAGACGCTCCATCCATAGCTACAACATAAATTTTTGGTGTATTATCCGCAGCCACTTGTGTGTTTCGAAGTGTAAGGTTGAATAAAATAGATTCTTCTCCAGTACCATAACCTACTGTTTGATCGGCAACAATTTCAACTCCATTACGCGGCACAGTACCCGACTCAAAAGGACATTGACTTTGCCCTGCTGTAGTTAAAAACATTGGCGTATCATACCTCGGGTCTCTTCTAATACGAACATTAAACTGGTCACCGGTATCATCATCAGCTAAAGTAAAACTATCCACACGGCTATTTCCTGTATCGTCATTAATTACATTATTCCTTACTCCAGAAATAGATGCACTAGCGTTAAGAGTAAGCGTTCCTCCAAAAACATTGGCACTAAAATCACTCACAAAACCAGCTACTACACCTCCCCCAACAACTTCTCCTGAAGCACTTGAGTTACTTCTAGCAATGTTATAGGTAATTGTAGGACCAGCACTAAAAGCTATTTCCTCATCCAAACTCGTTATTATTGATCCTAAATCCAAAGCACTATCTTCTGCTGTAGATAAACCACTTGTAGTAGAAGCAAAATCAGGAGCATTCATAAAGTTATCAGCCAATAATGTACTTTTATTTTCAGCTATGATATCACTCCATGTATTTATTTGAAAAAAATAATCTAGAATATCTTCATCTGAACGTTGCTCATCAGATATAATATTAGCTATAGTTTGGCTTAAATTTAAACTATTGCGCAACGCTTGTTCCTCAGGAGTTAAACTAGACACAACAGTCCCATTTAATTCATCTACTTTGGTTATAATTAAGCGCTGTAAGTCCGGAATTACTTCATCAAGTATTTGTTGTTGCGTAAAAACAAAAGGAGTTTGCTCTTCTGCGGTCATAACCTTACGGTTATTAACTATGCTTGCCACACAATTATCAACTACTAATTCACGACCTGTACCAAAAGTCAGCACATTAGACGTACCTATATAAACATCGGCATCTTGCCCAACATAGTCATCAAAACTTGGAGTAGTAATACTTTGTGACAAAGAAACGCTATATCCAGTACCACTAGTTTTACGATAATTAAAATTAGTCGTAGCACTAACCCCAGCACTGGAAGAAAGCGAACCACCTGTACTAACCGTTCCTATAGCTGTACCTACTCCTAAAGGAGCAACAACGGCTAAAGTTGTTAATTCTACCTCAGTAGAAAAACCTATACCTGCTGAAAGCCCAACAGAAACATCTGTTCCTTCTTCAAAGCTATAGCTATGGCCATAGCTAGAACCTAACTCTAGAGTAGCAGTACTTCCGTCACCTGGTGGATCATGTAAAATATACCCTACCATCGGATTAACTAATGTAAAATCCGAATTGGAACGTTGCGCTCCCGTAATATATGCTGTTCTATTTTCATTAATAGCTCTTGACTCATGACCAACGGCTATATTTAAAGCTCTAGTTAAGCCTATAAAGTTAGGCGTATCAGTTTGCGTAAAAAAGTACACTCTTCCCTCACTATCACTTGTAGTCCCATTCGCTCCAATAATCATGTCCCCAGAAAAGTCAACTTGCGCACCTTGTACAGGGCAAGTATTATCTCCATAACGTTCAAAAACATCAACGGTAACAATTATAGGCGTTCCCATAGGAATATTGTAATTACCATCACACAATGGCTGATATTCTGCCTCAAAACGATTTAAAAAATCCTCTTGTGTTATTTCCCCATTCATATTAATGCCCTCTAAATTATAGCCATTAATACTAAGGCTCATTTCAATATCATTTCTGTATTGAAAATCAAACGAATTATTTCCTTCTCGCAAATCAATAATACTTGATTGTAAGCTAGCTCCAGTTTCAACATTTGTTAGCTCAGCAATATATTGCCCAGGTATTAAACCTTCAACACTAAAAATAGTTCCCTCACTATTAAAATTACTACTATTTATAGATAATTCATAGGCAGGAAATTCAATATCAGTTCTTTTAATACTTCCTGTCCAGTCACCTACATTATAGTTACAAGGAACTACAATGTTTCCAAAAAAGGTGCGTCGAGTAGTATTTTCAAAATTTAAACTAGAAATTGGTTCTGTAACGTTTAATACATATTCAGCACTATTGGCCGCTGGATTAAAAGCATCATTATAAGCTCTGTATTCATATTCGAATGCTCTTTTATAAGCCGAAGTAGACGTATCTGTGAATTCAGAGTTTCCTTCTAATCTCAAATAATTATTCTCACTTGCATTTGCAGCAATTAAATTTAAAGCTCTAGTACCTCTTCTGTGTTCAAAAGAATAAGATAATTTCAAATAATCAACATCATTTAAAATTATATCCCCTGTTCTAATACTATTTAATTGTTCATTAGTATACACGGTATTTCTATACTCCAATATATCCATATTAGCGCGAGAAAAATTGATAAACTCATTATCAATACTAATAGTGTTTTTCGCTCCTAAATAAACATGTTTATCTATATTTAAACCACTTGTCCATGCTTCAGTTTGATAATTATTATCAACTTGAAAAGCTATTACATTATTTTCTGGATTATAGGTTACAGCAAAAAATGTATAGAAAGTTTGTTCAGGAGCTATCAATGACGATAATTTATCAACACCATTAACAACAAGGTATAATTGATTGTTATTACGCAATTCCACTATTATATCTCCCCAGTGTAATACCGTTTGAATTGGAGAGAAAAATGCATTTGGATCAGCCTCTATATCAGGTTTTACAAAACCTGACCATGTAAATGAGTTATTTGATGTATTAATTTTTTCATTTGATACCGCATAACCAGTGCTTCCATCAAAATCCAAACTCCTTAAATCAAGGTTAGCATTTGACGTACTAATACCACCTGAAGTCCCTGTATTTTGCTGAGCAACCTCAAAAGCATGTTGCCCTATTCCTGCTGAAATAACAAATACTCCATCAGCATCAGTACTTACCCCAGCGTTAGGATCTATGCTATTTACAAGCACCCCATCCAAATTAATACCAGTTCCAATTAACCCAGGATATATGTCATATCCTTCTGCTGCACTTGCATTAGGTACCCTATAGACTAATCTACCAGAAACCGAAAATACTGATGTATCCGTAAAACTAGCTGCTTCTGCTTCTGGCTGTAATACTCTATCCACATCAACAATACGATGCCCAGGCATAAACTCATGATTAGGTTTTGACGGAACAACACGAAAAGTAAAAGCATTCCCATTATTCGTTACCCCTTGTCTTCCTGAGTTTAACGATGTAAAAGCATAACGCCCGTTAACATCTGTAAACGTTCCGTAAATAATGTTTGGCTGCGCATCCGCCGCTAAATGATTTAAAGTACTTTCACTCTCTCCTTTATATGCACCAAGTGTTTCGGAAGCTTGGTTATAGATATGCTTAGCATCATTTAAATCAAAACGGTAATACGCTAATAAATTTGCCTCATCACTTCCTAAAATATGGTTGTAATTGTTATAAATTTGAACATCATCCCGTTTCCCTTTCCAAATACGAAATTCATCTAGTTGATAGGTTTGATTTACTTCCTTGTTAAATTCAAAGGAAGTAACTACATTTAACTCTAATGCTAATGGGCTATTTGTTACTCCATTATTCATCACATAACCATCTTCATACAATACAACTCCATCAGCTCCATAAGCAAAAGCATAATGATGCCAATTGCCATCATCTGTTCTAGAAGCTTCTATATGTAAATCATAATTATTTTTCACCTTAAAGGTAGCTCCTTCTATATTGATAGACATAGCACCTAATGTAAACACCGTATTATTTCCGTTAGCATTAGATTTATACCAAAATTCAATTGTTGCAGCATCATTAGCTTGACGGAATATTTCTATATTACGTACTACTATTTCACTACTATCTGGTTGAAATTCCAAGGCGCTTCCAGGATTTGAATCTCCCTCTGCAATAGCCTCAATTAAAGCTTCCTGTGTAGCTACACCTAAGGATGTTTGTATTGTTCCTTCTACTGTCCCATTTGAGAAAACAAAACCTGCATCAATTCCTGCTGCACCAGTTCCTCCGTTTTCCAAAACTGGTGTTACTGAATAAGTATATATTTCATTTGGTAAAACAGCAGCATCAAAATAATGTTGCATTGCAGAAACTACCTCATTGCTTATATTGTTAATTTGGCCAATTTCGGTACTTGTATTTGTGTTATTTCTTCTACCAATACGGTAACTCACCGCTCCATCTATGTGAGGCCAACTTAATAGAACACCATGTTGACCTGAAGTATTATTTGGGTTACTAATACCATCACCATCTGACGCCGTAAGTAAAATATCAGTTAAAGCATAAATAGGATGATCCGTATCGGTACGAACTCTTGCCAAGGGTTTGGAAAGGTTAGCATACTGACTTGTTATCCGGCAAGACGACGTAGTAATAGCTTCGGTTGATAATGATGCTAAAGCGTTATTCCATTGGCTACTACTCAATTCTTGTAGCTGATTAATAGACGCTTCTTCAGTACTGTTATTTACATATGCGATTACCAATCCATCAGCAAGAAATTCTGCTAATGAATTTGGTGTTTCGTCGTATAAAGATCTGTAACGATTTCCTTCAATAAGTTCTTGACTCCTAGCACTTGTCCATGCACGATATTCCGTTACATATAAATGATCATTAGGCGCTGTACTCATATATAAAAACTCCGGACTAATTTGAACATATGGCACTAAAGCACGTTGAATACCATTGATATAAATACGCAACAAATCCGCTTGAATTACTAAGGTAAAATGATTCCATTGACTATTAAGCAATTTACTATCATCAGGTAAATTAATAGCTAAGCTTGAATTTCCTACAGCAACACTAACAACATCTCTTGATGCTATCATTTCAAATTTTGCATCACCAGTTTGTAGGTTGGATATCCGCCACCCTTCATAAGTAGCCCCGCCATTACCAGGCCCCGCCATAGCCCAAAATTCCAAACTAGCTTGACCGAGTATCCCTTTGGAAATAAGATCGCTAGTAAGCTTTGTTTGGGTATCAAAATGAGAAGTGTAATTATTCCCTCCCTCAATATGCAATACCGCTGGTCGATTTTCTTGTGCCGTACTAAAACTCCCAAAAGACAGTAATAGGCACAGCATTATTCGCTGAAAAATATTAACTTTATGTTGTTTCATAATTTTTTTATTTATTTAAAATACGTTTGACACTCTGTCCATAGTAAACCTGTGTTGATTCCCTACAACATTTGCATTAGTAATCTCTCCTAAAGCATTATTAGTAAGGACCCCAACAGAAATGACATTGCCATTTTTAGTTAGCCCTTTACCTATTATATCCTTTGGAGAAATAACAACTTGTTCAGTACCTGAAAATTTTATTTTCCATGTATAGCTTGAAAGCTCCGTTTCATCACTTATAGGTTTAAATTGTAACATATCTGAAGTAGCGTCATAATACAGAAAATGATTATTCCTTTTTGCGGAAGAGATAAGAACCTCTCCAAGGCTTAGTCTCTTTAATATAAAGGCTTGCAAATATCCGTCAGTGGTATTAAAAGTCGCATCAGACACAGGAACCAGTTCCAATGAATTATCGTTTAAGTTATGATGCAATGCTTGTTGTCCATTTTGGGTATTCACACTTGAAAACCTGAAAAGCTCCGTATTTTGTGCAAAAACAGTACTCATTGCACCTCCCAATAATAACAAACTTAGTATAATATGTTTTTTCATATTTATGTTTTTATATTCATTTTATTTCAATATTTATAAGCATAACGAATTGACTCAACTATTCAATATTGAGTATATATGACTTAAAAAAGAAATTAAAATGAAGGTTATTTATTAAAATCAGAAGCTTCCAATGCAGTTTTTAGTGCTTTAAATTGTTGCATTAAAAGCACTATTTTTTCTTCCTGCGCAATTGTATGGAGTGTTAATTCTTCAACTTTTTCAACTAAAATAGTATTGATTTGCTTTAAGTTTAAACCATTTGCTACAACCGTTGCTTCCGTAGGAACATTTGGCAAGTGTTTATTTGTTTTTATAAAAGCAGCCACTTCTTTTAAAGGCATAAGCTTGTAATCGTTTTCAAAAACATAATCAGGAAAAGTTCCAATATTTAGTACTACTTCATTAGCAACTAAAGTACCGTCTTGCAAGGTAGCCATAGTATCTCCATTGCTATTTTTAAAATCAATAACATCATCACTTCCAGTATTATTAGCATCTGGTTGTAATATTAAACGACCTCTACTTTTTAGTTCTCCACCATTATCCAACAATAAATTATTTGCTAAAACTGTTCCATTAACATCCAACTTTTCTTGAGGATTAAGTACTCCAATTCCTAGATTATTTTTAAAATAAGAATTTAAATTACTGTCTACATACATGGCATGACTCCCAAAATTAAGAGTATTACCAATTACCATTCCTCTTGTTTTAATTGTATTATTCAAAAGAACATTACCACCAGACAAAACCATATTTCCGTTACCATTATCATCCACAAATGAAATAGTACCACTCGGAGTAATATTAATTCTATTTTTTCCTCCACTTTGTAAAACAAGATTTCCTTGACTTGATCCCAAATTAAAATTATTACTACCACCCGATCCTATTCCTACATAGCCCAAACGTTGATTATCTCTAAAATATGCAGTAAAGGCTGCTTGATTACTCTTTGCGTTTAACCTTAAAATTTCCCCTCCATTTTCATTTAATACCATACGGTCTCCACTATAAGTTGAACCAGTACGGGTACTAGCATTAAACCCCCAATAAAATCCACTATTCGAATCATTATTGTTTGCATCAGCAATAGAAGCAACATTCTTAGAATTGGTTGCCATATTATTGTCAGATTGACCAAATGCTGTTGACATACAAATTAAACCTGTTCCTATACAGGTTAATACTTTTTGATTTAAATTCATTTTTTTCATATTTACTTTTTATTAATTAAGATTAAATGTTAAACTTTCATTCTGAAGCATACTATTCCTATAGCACATGCCATATATTATTTTAAAAACAACATACAATCACCGCTTAATTGTTAACAACACCCTTTAAAAGGATTTATAAATGGCCTAAGAAATAGTACTTTTAAAAGCGAATAACATCTGTCCGGAAAATGTTATTTTATCACTTTTATTTTTTCATTATTAAGTTTTCACATATTCTTTTCTTCTGTCGAGAATTAAAAAAAGTTCTTACAAGAAAAGTAAAAAAAAACACCTTAAAAACAACAATTATATAAAGTGTTGTTTTTAAGATGTTTTTACTGTTTCTTATCTAAATATCGTTCTGGTTTTCAGTACTATTTTAAAATTTTATTTTTCACCTAAAAAATTAAAAGTTATTTTTTAATATTTTCACAGCTTCATTTCCAACAAGCAACTATTTTGTATAATAGGATTAAATTCCCAAATAGTATTTGTCCCAAATTACATTCTATAATAAAGAGTTTTTCCAGGTATTATTGGTGAAGAAATATTATAAACACTTGAAATTGGAACTATTGATGTATTATCACTTCCGTTTGTAATACCCTTTACAAAATGAATTCGAAAGCCTCGATTATTCGAAAAAAACCAACAACAAAAGCAGCAAACACCTTATTTCTGATTTTAATAATCTAACATTTCATTTGTATCTGACCCTGTAGTAATCTATATAACAGCTATTGTTTCTCCATAAACTAATTTGTCACCAGGACCTACTATAACAGAATATAGAAACTACTGTATTAACATAAGCAAGCCATATATTATTAAAAAAATAACGAACAACACCCTTAATCGCTAACAATTATTCTTAAAAGGAATTATGCTTTCAAAAGTGAATAACATTTATCAAGAAAATATTATTTTATCACTTTTAGATATTTATTATTAGGTTTTCACATGTTCTTTTCTTTTGCATACAATTTAAACAAAAGCAAAAAAAACAGCTTAGAATAATATTTATATAAAGTGTTATTAAAATATATTTTCACTATGTTTATATCTAAATATCGTTCTTTGTTTCGGTGATATTCAGTGCTGTTTTTAGAATATTATTTTATTTTGATTACGTATTACTCGTACTTACTCAATTATAAAAAAAACCATCTAACCAGTTGATTTTTTATCAAAAAATTTATGTATATGCTACAAGATTCAAAATAATTTGAATTATTTATTTTTCATCCAAAAAAGCGATTATTACATTTCGAGGTTTTACAACTTCATTGCCCACAAGTAACTATTTTGTATAATAGGATTAAATTCCCAAGTAGTATTTGTCCCAAATTCCATTCTATAATAAAGAGTTGTTCCAGGTGTTATTGTTGTAGGAATATCATGAACACCCGAAATTGGAACTATTGATGTATTATCACCTCCATTTGTAATATCCTTTACAAAATGAATTCCACCGCCTCCAGCTCCCCAAACACTAGCAGCATTACTACCTCCTCCGCCTGGAGTCATTAATTTCATTTTAAAATCTAACATCCCATTTACATCTGGCCCTGTAGCAATTTGTGTTATCGCTATTGTACCTCCAAAAACTAATTTGTCACCGGGATCTACTGTAACAGAAATAGAAACACCTGTATTAGCATAAGCAGGCCAGGAATTATCAGAAACTGGCATACTTACATTTCTTGAAGCATGATCTTTTTGCCAAACAATATTGTTACTCATTTTTATAGTATTGTCATTATTATCAACTACAAGGTCACCATCAGCTTCAATAGCCATTTCTTTTGAAGTCGCCCCATTATACCATGAATATAATTCCCTATTAACAAACCCACTAGTTCCTGAACCTACTCTTGTTTCATACTTAATTACTGAAGTAGTAGCAGTACTAACATCAGCTGTTCTTCCTATAAACCACAATGCCGAATTTGCTGTTCCAGATGGACGATCTGAAAACCCCGTTATAACAGGTGAAAAATGATCATTAGTTGACGTAGAGTTTTCAATACTTAAATAACCACTATTAGTAATGGCACTATCTTTATTTCCAACAATTTTTAAGTACCCCCCTTGAGTTCCTGCATCAATATGAAGCATAGCACTAGGCACATTGGTCCCTATACCTACATTCCCTTCTGTATAAATATTATCAGAAATAGCTAATGGTATGCTCCCATCTAACTTTGCCCAATCCATATCAATTGAAGCTCCGCCAAACATAGCCCACTTGACTCCATCCCAATAGTAAAAACCTTCAACAACATCTCCTGTTGTTGAAGTATTATAAATAATTTCTGATACTGTTGCATTTACTACTGGCGCCATTATAGAAGTCATTGTCAAACTTATCCTGGGTATTAGAATACCAGATATTGAATTAACAACATCTAATGATGCATCAGGACTTGTTGTACCTATTCCGATTTGAGCATTACTTGTAAAAAGTATACAGCTAAAAACAACTATTAATAATTTATTCATGTATTTATCTTCAGTGGAGCAATTTTACGTATTAGTTAACATACTAGCTATCCTAAACACGTCTACAAGTTGTCTACACATCGATTAAGTGGCTGAAAAACACGATTAAGCGTTGATTTCTTTAAAGAGATTTGTTTTAAATCATAGAAAAGTCAAATAAAAAACAGAAATTAGTTAACTAAATTAATAACAATGAAGTGGTGTATGAAAAACATAATTGTATGTGTTAGCTTTTTATTTTTTATAAAAAGTTACTCCCAAACTTATAATAATATTTTCACTAATAGTTTGTCTAAAAAGGACAATTCAACAATCATAATTGAAAATAAAATTGATAATGCAATTATCCTAAATGACTGGAAAAAACAAATAGTTCACTTACGATCTTTGTCAAAAATTTACAATCAACAGGGCGCCACTCCAATGGCTCTTAAATTCATTTTAGAAGCTATTCAAATTTCTGAGAAAAATAATAGTTGTAAATACAGAGCAGGAATGTACATGAAAGCTAGTTCCAATTTAGAAAAAATTGGCGCTTATAAAGAGGCTATTTTTTACCGAAAAAAACAATATGAATGGTATAAAGAAAATAATGGTTTTAAAAATCAATATTACGCTGTTGATGCTATAGCTAGATTGTATTATCAAATTAAAGATTATTCAAAATCAAGAAAATATTATTATAAAGCATTAAGCATTTCTAAACAAATAAAACATCAACACACTGTAGCTCACTCAAATAATAATATTGGTCTTACATTTTTAAAGAATAATGAAAATGATTCTGCTAAGGTATATTTTAATAAAGCTTTGAAAGCTTTTAAAAACAACCCCGAAGCTACCAAATTGGACAGTTTAATGATAGGGATTGTTAGTGGTAATTTATCTAAATGCTATACTAATAACAACAATTTAAATTTAGCAATAAGCCTATTAAAAGAAAATATTCGGTTAGCTATAAAATATAATTCATATGAAACATTAATGCAAGCAAACTTATCACTAGTACAACTATATCTAAAAGATGATAATTATGAAAAAGCTAAATTTTATAATGATGCAACTCAAAGTATCATTGACTTACACCCACATGAAAGGCTTCAATTAAGCATTTATAAAAATTACTTGAGAATTTATATTAAAACAAAAAATATAATTAATGCTAATGTGTTTATAGAAAAATTTATTCAACTAAATGATTCTTTGTACGGCCCAAAAATTATAGATAAAATTACTGAAACTAAATCAATCTACCAGCTTCATGAAATTAATTACGAGTTAAAATTAAATGAAATTATTTTAGAGAAAAAAGCAAAAGAAATTATACAGCTGAAACAAGAAGAAAAAATAATAAAACTAAATCTATATTTAATTACGGCTACTACTTTACTATTATTAATTGTAGGATATTTTGTGTACCTAAAAATGAAGAATGATCATTCTAAAAAACTAGAAATTCAGATTATTAAAGATCAATTAACCAAGGCTGAATTAAAAAACAAGAAAATTGAAAATAATTTGCTACAAGGATGTTTAGAAGTGAAAAGTGAAGAATTACTTAATTATGCAATAGAAATAACTGAAAGCTATAAATTTACCCAAAAATTGAGGGACGAATTAAAACACCTCAAAACGAATGGAAAAGGAGATACTCAAGAATACACTAAATTACTACAAAAGGTAAATTCACAATTAGGTGTAGAGAATCAATTAAAAGAATTTCAACGCAAAGCAACCATGCTTCATGAAAATTTTATCGAAAAGTTAACTGAAGTAAATGATAAGCTAACAAAAAACGACTTTTATTTATGTAGTCTAATACGTTTAGAACTTTCTAATAAAGATATTGCCATATTAAGAAATGTTTCTGAAAAAGCAATAAGAATGAGTAAATATAGGCTTAAGCAAAAATTGCTCTTACCTAAAGAAATGGATTTAGGTCGTTTTCTTAAACAATTGTAAATTTAAAACATATAATAGAGGTAAATATTTAAACAAAGTCCATACGATATAAATTTCATCTATGCTTTTGAATGTTGATACTTGTTAATTCATAGATCTTTTACCACGCATTAAAAAAACCATAATTTAACAGATAATATGCTAATCATAACTGCAACAAATATTTTCACCATTTTATCTCCTTTACCAACAGACCATCTACTTGAAATCCATGCGCCTGAAGCATTTCCTATTGCTAAAATTAAACCGTACTTCCAATTAATTTTATCATTCAACTCAAACATAAGCACAGCTCCAACAGTATACATACAAACCACAGCAACTTTTGTAGCATTCGATTTCACCAAAGAAAGCCTGTTTACATAGGGTAATACTATAAGCATCATAAAGCCTATGCCTGCATTTATAAAACCTCCATAAATTCCTAAAAAGAAAAATATAACTATAGATATATATAAATATTTCCCTGTAGTCCTTTCTACCAATTCAGTGATAGAAATTTTCGGTTTAAAAACTAACATTAATACCACCAATACCATAATTATGGCTAGTATTTTATTAAATGTATCCCCTTTTATATCTACAGCAATTTGGGCACCTATTAAAGATCCTAATAGTGCTGAAACTCCTAAATAGATACTAAATGGATGTGTAGTCACCCCTTTGCTCTGAAATCCCTTCACTCCTATTGCCGTTTGTATTAATATTGCTACCCTATTTGTACCGTTAGCTACATTTGGTGGTAAACCCATAAATATTAACATTGGCATTGTTAACAATGTTCCTCCTCCAGCAATAGTATTTATAAACCCTGCTAAAAAACCTACTCCAATTAAAAGTAAATACTCTAATTCCATCTTATCTATTTTTAAATTACTTGGAATTTATCTATTCGCTTCTAATATTTTTATAGCATCGCGTAATTCTGCTGCTTTCATAAAATCTAATTCTTTTGCTGCCTGTTCCATTGCCTTTCTGGTAGTTCTTATTTTCTTTTCCAATTCAGGCTTAGTCATATAAGCGGCTTCTTCTTCTGCGACTTGTTTTATATTAGTTTCATAAAAAGCATCAACTTCGTCTTTTGACAATGAATTCCCTATTTTCTTATTTAAAGGTTTTGGTTCTATACCGTTTTGAGTATTATAACTAATTTGTTTTTCACGACGATAGGTAGTTTCATCAATAGTTTTTTGCATGCTTTTCGTTATTTTATCAGCATACATAATTGCTTTTCCATTAATGTTACGTGCTGCTCTACCAATAGTTTGAGTTAAAGAACGATGGCTTCGTAAAAACCCCTCTTTATCAGCATCTAAAATAGCAACTAATGATACTTCTGGTAAGTCTAATCCTTCACGAAGTAAGTTTACACCTATCAATACATCAAATAAACCTAATCGTAAATCACGCATAATTTCAACACGCTCTAAAGTATCTACATCCGAATGTATATAACGACAACGTATTTGAATACGAGCTAAATATTTAGTCAACTCTTCTGCCATTCGTTTAGTAAGTGTAGTTACTAAAACACGTTCATCTTTCTCAATTCTCTGTTGCATTTCTTCTATTAAATCATCTATTTGATTTAAACTCGGGCGAATTTCAATAATTGGATCTAATAAACCTGTTGGACGAATTACTTGTTCTACAAAAATACCTCCTGTTTTTTCTAACTCATAATCTGTAGGTGTTGCACTTACATAAATAACTTGATTTTGAATTGCTTCAAATTCATCAAACTTCAATGGTCTGTTATCCATTGCTGCTGGTAAACGAAAACCGAATTCTACCAAATTTTCCTTTCTACTCCTATCTCCTCCGTACATTGCATGTACCTGAGAAATCGTAACGTGACTTTCATCAACTACCATAAGGTAATCATCCGGAAAATAATCTAACAAACAGAATGGTCTTGTCCCTGGCAATCTACCATCCAAATATCTTGAATAATTTTCTATTCCAGAGCAATACCCTAATTCACGTATCATTTCTAAATCAAATTCAGTACGTTCTTTTAATCTTTTTGCCTCTAAGTGTTTTCCTATTTCTTTAAAATAATCTACTTGCTTTACCATATCTTCCTGAATACCATGAATAGCATTTTGCAATACATCAGGAGAAGTAACAAACATGTTTGCAGGATAAATATTTAATCGTTCATACTTTTCAAGAACCTCATTTGTTTGCACCACAAATGCTTCAATTTCTTCAATTTCGTCTCCAAAAAAATGAATTCTAAATGCATTATCTTCATAACCGGGGAAAATATCTACTGTATCTCCTTTAATTCGAAATGTTCCTCTTGAAAATTCAGCTTCTGTTCTCGAATATAAACTTTGTACTAAACGATGTAATAATTTTGTCCTGGATATAACTTGACCTTTCTCTAAAGAGATTACATTTTTTTGAAACTCTACAGGGTTTCCTATACCATATATACAAGATACAGATGCTACCACAATAACATCTCTCCTACCCGATAATAACGAGGAAGTGGCACTTAAACGAAGTTTTTCTATTTCTTCATTAATAGATAAATCTTTTTCAATATAAACCCCTGAAGTTGGTATATAAGCTTCTGGTTGATAATAATCATAATAAGAAACAAAATACTCTACTGCATTATTTGGAAAAAACTCTTTAAATTCAGCATATAATTGAGCTGCTAGTGTTTTATTATGTGCTAAAACTAAAGTAGGTTTTTGAGTTTCATTAATAACATTTGCTACAGTAAATGTTTTTCCCGAACCTGTAACACCAAGTAATGTTTGATATTGTTCGTTGTTGCCAACACCTTTAACTAGTTGTTTTATCGCTTCCGGTTGATCTCCTGTAGGAGAAAATTCTGATTCAATTTTGAATTTCATATAACTATTTCAATGAATGAAATTATTTTTAGAAATACGAAATTACAAAATCCTTAATAATTCATGTACACCCATCCTGTTAAAGGTTGTTGATAACGTGAATCATTTAAATACAATACATAATAGTATGTACCTACAGGTAGCTGCTCACCTACATTATTAATACCCTTATTAGATTTTCCATCCCAAAAACCAAGTTCATCGCCTCCTTTATAAATTAGAGTTCCATAGCGATTAAATATTTTTAATTCAAAATTTTCAAAAATAGTAAGTAAACCTTGAATATTGAATTCGTCGTTTATTCCATCAAAATTAGGTGAAAATCCACTAGGAATCCATGGTGGGCAATTAATAGTACCTATATTAAAAGATGTGATTTGATAGCAATTTAAATTATCCACACGGATAAATATTACCTCAGGATCAACTGTGTTTAAATAACTTGTAGGAATATCTATTTCATTTTCTTGATTTACAGCATCATCATATGATGTATAATACTGAATACTGTTTGCTCCAATATTTAATAACGCTTCATTTTTAGTTAAATCAAAAGTAGCTGTATTATATCCTTCATCACAATTTTCAATATTTGGTAAACTGATCAAAAATGGTGACAATAATAAATCTATTTGTACTGGTGTTGAACTATTATTATTTTCATTTGTTTCTTGTACTGTACCAACACCTTCCCCATTATCATCAGAAACAATTGTTAAAAAAAATGTAGTAGGGATGTTATCAGGTAATGCAATAATTATAGTCCCTACTTCGTTATCACCAATTAAAATATCATCTACAGTTATCGAGTTTGCTATTAGAATTCCGTTTGCATAAAATGCTATCGGGGTATTAGCTGGTAATATTTCAGTACTATTTATATTAAATATAGTGTAATCAACTTGAATTGTTTTGTTATCACAGGCCAAAAAAACATCCTCTGTTTGTACAGTAGCGTCCGGTAATTGGCTATTTAAAACAGTAACCACGTAATTTATCATCACTAAATCTTGTAAAGAACGCAACTCTATTAATGCTTCAGTATCTCCAGCAGCAATATTGTTTTGTATACTATAAAAGTCCAAATCCATATTGTATAATTCATCGGAATTTGTATAGGAATTTGTTCCATTAAAAGCATTATTAGCTGGGTTTAGTGGTGCATTTGATAATTGGTTTCCATTGATAAATAATGATTCCCCATTAGCTAAATTTTCATCTCCCTCCCACGCCAAAAATGCAATTTTTGCTCCATCATCATCAATAACATTTAAATTAGTTAACTCAATGGGTATGTAATTATTTAATGATGATACTCCGTCTAAACCATTGAAAACACTTACTTGATTATAAGGTAAATCATCTTGTTCATATACAATACTTAATGCCCAACCTCCATAATTAGTTTGATTCGCTGAGCTACCCATTGATGTACAGAAATAAGGTGATGTAAGAATAAAACCTAAATCTAAATCAGTTAACGTATAATTTGAATTTCCTATCCCTTGAACAACATCAGTAATATCAGTAAAGCACGCAAAATAACGATGTGATGAAGTTAATGTAAAGGTAAATATTTCATCGGCTACAATATTATTTCCATTTAATGTAACCATGTCATCAATTTGCTCTTCCGTGATCACATCTGGATTTATTGGTCCTGACCAATACAAATATGCTCCTACAATTTGTTGATTTGGAGCTAATAATAAATCAGCTGAGCTTTGAGGTAAAACTTCGCAAAAATTACCCGCGAGACTATTATCTAAAATATTTAAGGTGTTACCGATAGCAGTATGATTATACCTACCATTAAATTGTCTGTACAATTCAATTGGAACCTGACCAAATGAATAAAATTCTGCAAACAATAATAAAATAAATAAATACTTCTTCATTAAGCGTATAAAATTACACCACTAATGTAATCAATATTATTTAATGTTTTCTCTACAATGATTTCTACTTTGAATCAATTATCTTTTTAATGAAAAATGAGCTTTAAACTCTTTTTGTATTCCTAATGTATTTCCTTCAATGTAGTTTATTTTAAACCAATAATCAGTTGCTGGAAGCTTATTTCCGTTATAAGTTCCATCCCACCCTATACTATCAGGATCCAATTGTTTTAATAATTTTCCAAATCGATCAAAAATGTAGATTTGTGAAACAGGAATCTCCTCTATACCTATAATTTGCCAAGTATCATTAACACCATCTCCATTAGGAGTAAAAAAATGGGGATAATCAATAATCAGTACTTTTCTTTTTTCTTTCCAACAGTTTTTTCCATCTGTTATAGTTACTATATGAATTCCAGGAGCAACATTATTAAAAACTCCATTTGTTGTTAGCTCCCCATCATCCAAAGTATACAAAAATACTATATCAGGGATATTTGATGATGCATTAGCAACTATTTGATGTGAATCAGAAAATGCATTTGTTGTTACATTTACGTTAAAATTTTCTGGAACACCAGAGGTAATTACGATAGTTGAAGCATAATTGATACATTGAAAATTCGTAGGCCCAGAAACTGTGACTGAATACTCACCAGCTGTAGAAACAGTAATACTTTGATTAGTTTCTCCAGAAATTAATACTCCATTTAACATCCATTGGTAATTATAAGCTACGGCAGCTTCTGGACCTGCTGTTGCTGTTAATATTGGTAAAGGAACATTAGTCAACGGTACACCATTTACATCTATACATAACACATCACTTCCTGAAATGGATACATTTGGTACTGGCACAAATATTTCGAATGAAACAATTGTATAACAACCTGAACCACTAGACACTGGATTTAAACCTGTACCATCATTTATTACACTTACATATATCGTTTGAGGATTAGAGATATTGGTATAATTTGTTGGTGAAGCTATTGGATTTGTTCCAACTTCTGCATCTGCTAAGCTAGTATAATAATTTGCCGATACCCCTAACTCTACAGCAGGACCAGTTCCTGTTAATATTTGTATTTCCCATAACGTTAAATTAAATTCAGCTATTTGCTCAGAAATATCTCCTGAGCCATTAACATCCCCATCGCATTCCATCATTACTCCTAAAGTAGTTGAAATTTCATCCGTAGTTAATGGTGTTGGATTAGGGTTTACATGTAATTTTACTATTGCAATTGCATAACACCCTGTTTCTGGATTAAATACTCGTGCAAAAATCGATTGCGGATTTGCTGTGTTTTCAAAATTTTCTGGATTAGAAATTAAACCTGTACTCCCACCTAATTCCGCATCAGTCAAGTTTTCATAAAATGAAATTTCAATATTTGTTGCTCCTCCAGTAATTTGAGTCGTATAATTTAATAAATTAAAGTTTAATATACCATTTGCTGTTTCATCATCACATTCTTCAATAGGAGTGTATATTGCCATTGGTAATAAATCAACATGTAATCTAATTGGCTTTATCGCTATACATCCTGTTATATTATCGGTTACACTAACATAAATAGTTTCATTTGGAGTAGTACTATTTTGATAACTACTTGGGTTAGCTATAATGGTTGTGATATCTGGATTACCAGAAGCATCTAAAGCAGTATAATAATTAGTTGTATAATCAGATATATTACCACCATTTGTAATGATTACTGCAAATAATTCAGATACTTCAAACGACGGCAAATTAAATACTACAAATCCATCAGTACTTCCCGCATCCTCACACTGATTATAAATCATATCATTTATTGGTAATGCTGGACTATTAATTACTTTTAGCTCTAACTCTACTATTCTATAACAGTTAGCAATAGTCAAGTCTACTCTTGCATAAACTGTTTGATTATAAGGGACAATATTAAAGTAAGGGCTTGATAATTGTGCATTCACTATTCCTAGGTTTGCTTCTGCTAAAGTTTCATAATAAGTAACTACTACATTAGCTGTTCCGTTTGTAACTTCATTTATTGTAATTGAATTATGTAGTGAAAAATAATAAAACCCATCATTATCATCGTCACATTCGAATAATGGAGTTGGTATATTTGACTCAATAGATAGTACTGTAATTGTGAAATTTGTAATCGAAACACAACCTGTAATATCATCTACAGCACGAACATATATAGTTTGTATTGATACTGGTGGATTAGGGTTTATATTTAAATACCCTATATCGTTTATGATTTGATCCATTCCAGAATTGGCATTTGCTAAAGTTTCATAAAAAGTAACTGTAATTCCAGTTTGTTCTCCCAAAATCGCACTAATATTACTAGTTAAATCATGTGGCATAACACCATCAATAATTGCGTCCGTTTCACAAACTGGTGTCATATTCATATTATCATTTAATACTGGTGGTAAAGGATCGGTTAATACAATATCTATATCTTCTATTGAGGTACAACCAACATTTGTTACCGTTATATTGTTATATGTTCCTGAAGGCACCCCAGTAATCGTCCCAATATTTGCAATAACAATCATAGTAGCTGTTTGAGCAACTCCTCCAGTGTTTTCATAATCAATTATGTAAGTAGCATCTGGCAAGTTAAATGTTGACAATACAATACTTCCATCTGATCCGTTACAAGTTGTTGGGTTGTTTACAGCTATTATTCCTAAAATTGAAGGAATAGGATCAGACAACACCACATCAACATCTTCTACGGACACACAACTAAAACTGATTATTGTAATATTATTATAAATCCCTGCAGACAAGTTTGTAATTGTTCCCACATTTCCTATAACTGAAATTGTAGTTACCTGTACAGTTGCAGTAGTATCTTCATAATTTAGAGTATACACTCCATCAATTAAATTAGCAACTGATAATATAATATTCCCATCAGTTGCACTACACATTGTTGGATTGCTAATTGATATGATTGCAATTATTGATGGGATAGGATCTGTTAAGATTACATCAATGTCTTCTACTGAGGTACAGCTTAAATAAGTAACAGTAATATTATTAAATATTCCTTCACTTAACCCTGAAATCACTCCTACATTTCCTGCTACAACAATTATTTCTGTTTGAGGGGTTGCAGTAGCATCTTCATAATTAATAGTATATGTTCCATCTGGTAAATTAGCTGTAGACAATGTAATACTTCCATCTATACCATCACAAGTAGTGGGATTACTTGTAAAGATTATTGCCAAAATTGAAGGTAGAGGATCAGATAAAACTGCATCAATATCTTCTATAGAAGTACAACTAATAAACGTTACTGTTATGTTATTATATGTCCCAGCAGATAAATTTGAAATAATACCAACGTTTGAAACCACAACAACAGATTCTGTTTGTGGAGTTGCAGTGGCGTCTTCATAATTAATAACATATGTTCCATCAGGTAAATTTGACGTTGATAATGTTATGCTCCCATCTGTTCCTTCACAAAAAGTTGGGTTATTTGTTGTTATTATAGCAATGATTGACGGCAATGGATCGGATAATACTATATCAATATTATCTATTGAAGTACAATTATTATGGGTAATTACCATATTATCATACACTCCTTCTAACAAGCCAGTTATAGTCCCTACATTTCCTATTACAACTATTGTAGTAGTTTGAGTAGTTGCAGTGGCATCCTCATAACTAATAGTATAGGTTCCATTAGGTAAATTAGCTGTCGTTAATATTATTGTACCATCTGTACCATCACATATTGTTGGGTTTGATGTTGTGTTTATTGCAAGTACAGGAAGTGGTGGATCTATTATTATTATATCTACATCTTCTAATGAGATACAATTAATATTAGTCACGGTAATGTTATTATATGTACCAGCTAACAATCCTGAAATTGTTCCTACGCTACCTATAACAGCCATTGTTGCTGTTTGAGAAGTTACAGTTGCATCTTCATAATTTACTGTATAACTTCCATTAGGTAAATTAGTAGTTGATAATAAGATATTTCCATCATTCCCTAAACATGTCGTAGGATTACTAATAGAGTTTAAAGCTAAGGTTGGAGGTAAAGGATCAATTAGTACAACATCAACATCTTCTAATGAAATACAACCTAAATTATTGACAGTCATATTGTTATATGTTCCAGCTGACAATCCGGAAATAGTACCGACATTTCCTCCTACAACCATTGTTACAGCTTGAGGAATTGCGACTGCATCTTCATAATTAACGGTATAAGTACCATCAAATAAATTAGTTGTAATTAATACAATACTACCATCAGTCCCTAAACAACTTGTTGGATTAATAGAAGAACTAATTGCTAAAGTAGGTACTACATTTATAACCACAGTTTCCGTATTAGTCAATGCAGAAGTACAACTACTAATTGTAATATCATTTAATACAATTGTAGTATCTACAGTTCCTCCTGTAACTGTAACAGTTCCTGCTCCAAACCCATCTAATGTAACAGATAATGGAGCTCCTCCGTTTATAGCATAAGTAACTACCCCATTTGGTGTTCCTACAATAGTATATACTGCATATTGACCTGTACAAACTGGACTTATTGCAGTTAAACTCGTTATGTTCGGATTAGGAGTTACAACTACAGTTGCACTATCTGTTAATACAATACTACAACCACTAAAAATCATGTTAGTCAAAGCTACGATTGTATCTACTATAATTCCAGTAACGATAATTGCTCCATTACCAGCTCCATCAATGACTAATGTAGCAGCTGCTCCACCATTTATTGTATATGTTATTATTGAATTTGCTGTCCCAACTATAGTAAAAATTGCATCTTGGCCAGAACACACAGGACTTGTTCCTACTAAACTTGTTATCATTAAAATAGGATCTATTAATACAGTTGCGGTATTTGAAATTATTGAATTACACCCGTTCAATGTAACATCTGATAATACTATTACAGTATTAGATGTTACTCCGGTTATCGTCACAACTCCATTCCCTGTTCCATCTAAGGTTATTGTTGTTGCTGCTCCTCCATTAATAGTATATGTTATTACCGAATTTGATGTTCCTGTTATTGTGAATACTGCATCTTGACCTGTACAAATTGGTGTATTTGTTGCTAAATCACTAACTACTGGAACTGGATTTGCCACTACTGTTGCAGTATTTGTTAACGATGTATTACAACCATTTATAGAAATATCACTTAATAGAATAATAGTATTACTCGTTACGCCCGCTATAGTTACAGTACCGTTTCCTATTCCATTCAAAACTACAGTTGTTGCCACTCCTCCATTAATTGTATAGGTTACTGTTGCATTTGGAGTCCCCACCAAGTTAAAAATTGCATTCCCTCCTATACAAATTGGTGTAGGAGCTACTAAAGAAGTTAATGTAGCACCTGTTGTACTACTTAATGTAATATCTTCAGGAGTACAGCCAGGAGTACTCGTATCAATGTTTGTATAATTCCCTCCTAATAAACCTGTAATTTGACCAACTCCTAAAGTATTAGAAGTAAAAGTTACTGATTGAGGTGCTGGATCATTATAAGTAACCGTATACAATGTATTTGGAGCTAATAATGATATTTCAATAATACCATCACTTGTTCCACAATTAGTTGGGTCTGTTCCTTGAATAAACGGACAACAGTCTGTTGACCCAGCTCCAGGAGCTCCAATATTAGTTTGTGTTAATGTGATAAAACCTGCAGCTCCATCAAAATTTGTAATTAAAAACATATAAAATTCTCCAACCTGAGCATTCGGAATAGTTGCTATTTCTGTTGGAGCTGTACTATAACTACAATCAACTGCAGTACCTGTACAATTATGATCACTTGTACAATTACCAATAGTAAAATCTACACATGCTGAAGAAACATCTGGAAATGGCCCCCAAACTACATAATCAACATCTAATCCAATTCCGGTACCTCCTGGGCCTGTTGTTTGTGAAATATCTACTACAATATCACCTGCTAAACCAATTTCTATAAAATACCACGCAGGATTTGGAGCTGAAGCTAAACATGAATTAGAAACTACTATATTTGGAGCATCAAGTACACAGTCAGAGCTTGTAGTATTAGGAAACTCTAAAGCCCCAGCATCTGCACAAAAAGCACCTGACCCACCACAAACCGAATTTTCTGGTGCAGATGATATTAATCCTGGTGTTGGTACACACGAAATATTTGCCTCCCACCCTGATTGATTGAGTGACCTGTCAGATTCAAATACAATTGTTATACAACCATCAATTGAACTCGAAGTATATAATGTAACATCACAGGTAGCATCTTCAGTAATTGTCCCTAAAAAACCTCCTGAACTATCTGATCCATTATATAAAACTAAGAAATCACGTAAACCACCTTCAATATTAAATACTGTAAAATCTAATTGAATATAGCTACCTACTACATCTGGACAAATTGTTATTTCGTAGTTTTCATCATCATCATAATTTCCCCCTATCCCCCCTGAATCAACAAATACATCAGAACAAGTTGTTACAACTCCTCCTGTAGCAATATTTACTTGCCCATTAATAGCTATAGTAAATAGTAATATTATTATTGATAGTAGTCTTTTTTTCATTATAAAGTTATTACTCAACTAATTCAACTTATTTATCGTAATAATATAATCAGTACGTCCAATTCTATACATTTTTTTAGATCTTGAACTTAATGGAAATTTATATTTTAAGGGATTAAATACTCGAGGGTCATAACTATGATCTGACTGTAAGTTTTTATTATATTTATTATTTAAACCTAAATCTGAAACTAGCTTAAATTTTTTACCTGAATACTCTGGGCTGAATTCAATTGAGAGTTGTTTATTAAAGAAATTAGTAATTAATTTCATCCTTTTTGAACTTGGGTTAAAAACTAGCTCAGCAGCTTCGTCTTGAAAAACTTCTATTACAAAGTCATTAATTTCATTATTTGTAAAAGTTTTTTTGATATTATTCTGTGAAAAAGAAAAAGTGAAGAACAAAAATGTAATAACTATAAGCTTAAAATTTACTTTTTGAAATATAGCATAAATCATCTCAATTATTTATTTCCGAACATTTTAGAAGAAAAATTCGGTACAATTAATAAACACTTGAAGAATAAAATATAAATAGCTGAATAGGAGTACTAATATACGATATTTAATACTCAAAAACAATTGATGAAATAACATAAAAAAGCCCTCACAAATAAGGGCTTTTTTGCATTATATTTAAATATTTAACTATCTCTTTAAAGAGAAATGTGCTTTAAATTCTTTTTGTGCACTT